>ERZ773216.576-NODE-576-length-50882-cov-7.831782_pt1 | contig 50882 bp, 53 predicted proteins | sample MGYA00511259_ERZ773216 | MGnify/ENA primary metagenome ERZ773216 (study PRJEB29015, sample SAMEA2737764) | human gut metagenome | biome: human gut; feature: human-associated habitat; material: faeces | place: China | collected 2012 ... | reverse complement strand
GTTTTCTTATTGTCGTATTATCTCTTATTGGAGCGCTTCCAGATACGCATCTTCTCCGCTTCCTGAATCAGCTGCTCGCGGAAATCCGGATGCGCAACCGAGATCAGAGCCTCCGCACGCTGCCATGCAGTCAGACCCTTGAGGTTTACCTTGCCGTACTCGGTGACAAACCAGTGCGCGCACGGACGGGCATCGGTAACGACCGAGCCATTCTCGAGCGTCGGACGAATACGGCTCTCGAGCGTGCCGTCCTTTTTCTTAAAGGTGGACGAGCAGCAGATGAAGCTCTTGCCGCCCTTGGACAGATACGCGCCCAGAACGAAGTCCAGCTGGCCGCCTGCACCGGAAATCTGCTTGATACCGGCACTTTCTGCGTTCATCTGGCCGAACAGATCCACATCCACAATATTGTTGATAGAAATGAAGTTGTCGATCTGTGCGATGGTGCGCGCATCGTTAGTATAGGATACCGGTGCAGACATACACTCCGGATTATCATTTACAAAATCGTACAGCTTCTGGGTGCCTGCGCCGAACGCGAACACCTGACGGCCGCGGTCGATGGCCTTCTTCGAGCCGTTGATCTTGCCTGCACGGGAGATGTCAACGAATGCGTCAACGTACATTTCAGTATGAACGCCGAGGTCCTTCAGGTCAGACTCCGCGATCATCGAGCCTACGGTATTCGGCATGCCGCCGATGCCCAGCTGCAGGCAAGCGCCGTTCGGGATTTCCTCCACGATCAGCTTTGCAACCGCCTTATCAACCTCGGTCGGCTCGCCGCCTGCGCCCATCTGCGGCATTTCGGTGTCGCTCTCAACGATCATATCCACCTGCGAAATGTGAATGCCGTCCTCAAAGCCGCCAAGGCAGCGCGGCATATACTTGTTGACCTCAACGATGATAACATCGGATACATCGCAGACGGCTTTCAGGTGCGAAGCCTGCGGACCGAAGCTGAACCAGCCATGTGCGTCCATCGGCGCCACCTGAATCATGGCTACATTGACATGACGGACGTTCTCGCGGTACCAGCGCGGCATCTCGGAGTAGCGCAGTGCGCTGTAAAAGCCGAAGCCCTCCATGCATGCCTTGCGCTCAATGCCGGACATGTGCCACGAGTTCCAGGTGATCTTGTCGGCTGCATTCGGAATATCGAATACCGCCGGTCGGCGCATGAGTACGCCGCCGCGGAAGTTTACATCCTCCAGCTCGCCCATGCGGGCGGCAAGTGCCTTGTCCAGTGCAACAGGCGTACCCGTACACCAGCCGTAGTCTACCCAGTCACCCGATTTAACAACCTTAACGGCTTCATCCGCCGTTGTCAGCTTCTGCTGATACAGTGCAGTATAATCCACGCTGATTCCCTCCGTCTTACTTGTTCTTCATTGTTTATTCTTTAACAATCATGCTTACTTATGATTATAATCTCTTTTTTGGTACAGGTCAACACAGGTTCGCAAAAAAGAGTGAGAATCCGTCCCAACCGCTCCCCGCCCTCTTTTCCATATATTTCACCCTGTTATTTTAGATTTTGCACAAAATACCGCCCGATTATCCTTCAAAAATGCTGAAAATCTGCATGAAAATCAGGGGTTGATTTTCTGCGCTAAAGTGTTATAATAGTAAACAAGATATGAACCGAATTACAGGAGGTTTTCTAAAAATGAAGACGAAGAAACTTCTCGCACTGCTGATGGCAGGCGCAATGAGCGTATCCATGCTGTCCGGCTGCGGCGGCTCTGCTGCCAAGACCGACGACTCGAGTGCCGATGCGGCTGACACCTCAGCTTCCGCCGAGAGCGATATCGATTATGTAAAGAGCAACGGCAAGCTGGTTATCGGCATCACGGATTTCGCACCGATGGATTATAAGGAAGACGGCTCGGACGAGTGGGTCGGCTTTGACGCGGACATGGCAAAGGCTTTCGCTGAAAGCCTGGGCGTAGAAGCTGAGTTCATCGAGATCAACTGGGACAACAAGATCATGGAGCTGGATTCCAAGGGCGTTGACGCTGTTTGGAACGGCATGACCCTGACCGATGAGGTCAAGACCTCCATGAACTGCTCCGACCCGTATGCAACCAACGCACAGGTTGTTGTTGTTCCGTCCGACAAGGCGGACGCTGCCAAGGACATCGAGTCCATCAAGGATATGACCTTCGCTGTTGAGTCCGGTTCCGCTGGTGAGGCTGCTGCACAGGCTGCCGGTCTGAATGCAACCGCAGTTCAGTCTCAGGCTGACGCACTGATGGAGGTTGCCGCAGGCACCTCTGATGCCTGCGTGATCGACCTGCTGATGGCAGGCGCTATGATCGGCGAGGGCACCAGCTACCCGAACCTGACCTACACCGTAAACCTCAACGAGGCCAACGGCGAGGAGGACGAGAACTACGTTGTTGGCTTCCGCAAGGATTCTGACCTGACCGAAGCATTCAACAACTTCTACAAGGGCGCTTACAAGGACGGCATCGTTCTTTCCTTCGCTCAGAAGTACGGCGTACAGGAAGCAATCGTAGATCCGGAGGCTTAATCTCCCATTCCCACAGTTCAATATAAGGCAGAAGGCGGACTACCGTCTTCTGCCTTATGTGTCAAAGGAAATAAAGTAAAAAAGAGGTAAAGAGGAAACGACATGTTTGCCAATGTAACACTCAGCCTGATGGGCGGCTTTGTTACCACCGTACAGCTTTTCTGCCTGACGTTGGTATTCGCTCTGCCGCTCGGCCTGCTTATCAGCTTCGGCTCGATGAGCCGCATTACACCGCTGCGCGCACTCATCAAAATCATCGTCTGGATCGTCCGCGGCACGCCGCTTATGCTCCAGATCATCATCATTTTCTACGGTCCTGCCCTGCTGTGGGATATTTCCCTGCCGCGCTTCACCGCTGCACTGGTGGCGTTTGTCATCAACTACGCCTGCTATTTCTCGGAAATCTTCCGCGGCGGCATTCAGGGTATCCCGAGCGGTCAGTATGAGGCCGGTCAGGTGCTCGGCATGACCAAAAGCCAGATTTTCTTCAAGGTAACGCTGCTGCAGGTCATCAAGCGCGTTATCCCGCCGATGGGCAATGAGTTTATCAACCTTGTTAAAGATACCGCACTGGCGCGTACCATCGCGGTATACGAGGTGCTGTGGATGGGCGAAAAGTTCATCAAGAGCGCCGGTATCATCTGGCCGCTGTTCTACACCGCCGTATTCTACCTGCTGTTCAACGGTATTCTGACCCTGCTGTTCGGCTGGATCGAAAAGAAAATGGATTACTTTAAATAAGGAGGAGCCGTTATGCCTATTCTGGAGGTACAGCACCTTTATAAGAACTTCGGCTCTACCAAGGTGCTCAAAGACATCAGTTTTACATTGGAGCGCGGCAAGGCGCTTGCCATCATCGGCTCGTCCGGCTCGGGCAAGACCACGCTGCTGCGCTGCCTGAATTTTCTCGAAACCCCGAATGAGGGTAAGATCATCGTAAACGGCGAGACACTGCTCGACGCTGCCGACCATGCCGCCAAGAGCGATGCGCAGATTCGCAAGAACCGTCTGCACTTCGGCATGGTGTTCCAGTCGTTCAATCTGTTCCCGCAGTACACCGCACTCGAGAACGTCATGCTCGCTCCCCTGCTGCAGGCCAAGGAACGCTCGGACTACAAACAGAAAAAACGCGAGATTCACGAGCAGATCGAGCACCGCGCCATCGAGCTGCTCGAGATGATGAGCCTTGAGGGCCGCATGAGCCACTATCCGCACCAGCTGTCCGGCGGTCAGCAGCAGCGCGTCGCCATTGCGCGCGCACTGGCGCTCAAGCCGGATATCCTGTGCTTCGACGAGCCGACCTCGGCGCTCGACCCCGAGCTGACCGGCGAGGTGCTGCGCGTTATCCGCTCACTGGCAGACCAGCACACCACCATGATCATTGTCACCCACGAGATGGCGTTTGCCCGCGATGTGGCCGATCATGTCGTGTTCATGGACGGCGGCACCATCGTTGAGGAGGGCACGCCGACAGAGGTATTTGAAAATACGCATAACGAGCGAACCCGCGCATTTTTGAGCCGTTTTTCGCAAAACAGCTAAAGAACGGAAATTTATACAAAAACTTTTCGGTACTTTTCACCATTACCCCATTTACAAATCACAATAAATACGTTAAAATAGTCCCGTAATAAGATTGCGGGACTTTTTATTGTCTTTTTGTACAGGTTTAGTTGGTCAATTTTTGATGAAATTATTGTTTGTTTGTGTTGAAGTTTTGGCGCAAATTTGCTACAATAAGAACACAGGAAAAAACCACCCTGTAAAATCATGTAATAAAAAGCCGCACGGCCTTTTATAAAATTTTTGATTGGAGATGTTTCTACTATGGCTATGGATGCTTTCAGCGCCTCCCTGATGAAGGACAAGAGAGAGATCGTCATTGCCCCGACTATTTACAAGTTTGACACCTTTGGTGCTTTCGCTGAGGAGTTCAAGCTGGGCGAGCGCGACGTCGTTCTGACCAACGAATTCATCTACAAGCCCTTCATGGAAGAGCTTGGCCTCAAGAGCAAGTTCGTATTCCAGGAGAAGTTCGGTGCAGGCGAGCCTTCCGAGGCTATGATCGAGACCATGTACGAGGCTATTCCGTACGATTCCTACGACCGCGTAATCGCAGTAGGCGGCGGTGCTATCATGGACCTTTGCAAGCTGCTCGGCTGCAAGCGCCCGACCTCCGTACATGAGCTGTACTTCAAGCGCGAGCCTGTTGTACATGAGAAGGAAGTTATCGCTATCCCGACCACCTGCGGTACCGGTTCTGAGGTTACCAACATTTCTGTTGCTATCGTTAAGGACGAGAAGGACGGCAAGCTGACCGGCGGCGACACCAAGCTGGGCCTGGTTTCCGACGACATCATCCCGAACAAGGTTTGCCTGGTTCCGGATCTGCTCAAGACCCTGCCGTACAAGCCGTTCGCAGCATCCGCTATCGATGCTCTGATCCACGCTACCGAGTCTTTCCTGTCCCCGCACCGCAAGACCGTTACCTCCGAGATGTTCTCCGTTAAGGCTATGGAGATGATCCTCGAGGGCTTCCGCCGCATCGCTCTGGAAGGCCCGGACGCTCGTATGGATTACCTCGGCGAGTTCGTTCACGCTTCCCTGTTCGCAGGCATCGCATTCCTGAAGGCCGGCTGTGCAACCGTACACGGCATGTCCTTCCCGCTCGGCGGCACCTACCACGTTCCGCACGGCGAGTCCAACTACGCTCTGTTCGGCAAGATCCTCGAGATGTACGACGAGTACGAGCCGGCTGGCGAGCTGGGCAAGTTCAAGGAAATCGTTGCTCGCTGCCTGGGCTGCACCAAGGAAGACGCTCTGCGCACCCTGAACGTAACCCTGGAGAAGGTTCTGCACCTGAAGCCGCTGCATGAGTACGGCTTCAAGGAAGAGGACGTTAAGGCATTTGCACTGTCTGTTGATGCAAACCAGCAGCGTCTGATCACCAACTCTTACCGTCCGTGGAGCATCGAGCTCAGCGAGCGCGTATACAAAGAGTGCTTCTAATTTCCGCATGTAACGCCTGAATAGGGCGGGGAGTCCCGTCTCCCCGCCCTATTTTCTTTATTCATGTTATGTGTACCAAATTGTAATGAGAAAGGATACTTGATCACTTATGATGACCAAAGACCAGTACATTGAGTCCCTGCGCAAGCTGAACCTCAATCTGTATATGTTCGGTAAGAAGGTAGAGAATCCGGTTGACGACCCGGTTATCCGTCCTTCCCTGAACTCCTTCGCCGCTACCTACGAGCTGGCTGAGGACCCGCAGTATCAGGATCTGATGACTGCTACCTCCCACATCTCCGGCAAGAAGATCAACCGCTTCACCCACATGCATCAGTCCACCGACGACCTGATCAAGAAGGTTAAGATGCAGCGCCTGCTCGGTCAGAAGACTGCAGCATGCTTCCAGCGCTGCGTAGGCATGGACGCTATGAACGCTGTATTCTCCTCCACCTACGAGATCGACGAGGCTTGCGGCACCAAGTACCACGAGAACTTCCTCAAGTTCCTGACCCGCGTGCAGGATGAGGACCTCGCAGTTGACGGCGCTATGACCGACGTTAAGGGCGACCGTTCCCTCGCTCCGTCCAAGCAGGCTGATCCGGATCTGTTCCTGCACGTTGTAGAGCGCACCGCTGACGGCGTATACGTTACCGGCGCTAAGGCTCACCAGACCGGCTTTGTAAACTCTCACGAGGTTCTGGTAATGCCGACCATCTCCATGCGCGAGGGCGACGAGGACTACGCGATCTCCTTCGCTGTACCGACCGATTCCAAGGGCATCACCCTGATCTACGGCCGTCAGTCCTGCGACACCCGCAAGATTGAAGAGTACAACGACATTGACGTAGGCAACAAGGTATACGGCGGCCACGAAGTTCTCGTTATCTTCGACCGCGTATTCGTTCCGAACGACCGCATCTTCCTCAACGGCGAAGTTAAGTTTGCCGGCATGATCGTAGAGCGTTTCGCAGGCTATCACCGTCAGTCTTACGGCGGCTGCAAGGTCGGCGTAGGCGACGTTCTGATCGGCGCTACCGCTCTGGCTGGCGAGATGGCTGGCTCCTCCAAGGCTTCCCACGTTAAGGACAAGCTGATCGAGATGACCCACCTGAACGAGACCCTGTACTGCTGCGGTATCGCTTGCTCCTCTCAGGGCACCAAGACCAAGGCAGGCAACTACCTGATCGACCTGCTGCTGGCTAACGTCTGCAAGCAGAACGTTACCCGCTTCCCGTACGAGATCGCTCGTCTGGCACAGGATCTGGCAGGCGGCCTGATGGTAACCCAGCCGTCCGAGGCTGATTACCGCAATCCGGAGCTCAAGCCGTACATCGAGAAGTACCTCAAGGGCGTTGCTTCCGTTCCGACCGAGGACCGTATGCGTCTGCTGCGCCTGATCGAGAACATGACCATGGGTACTGCAGCTGTCGGCTATCTGCCGGAGTCCATGCACGGTGCAGGCTCGCCGCAGGCTCAGCGCATCATGATTGCCCGTCAGTCCAACCTTGAAATGAAGAAGGAACTGGCAAAGAAGATTGCTCGCATCAAGTAATCTCTGAGCAAACTATAGGCACTCATGGAGCACCCGTGAGTGCCTGTGTTTGCGTTATACCATACTGTTCCCATATGGAAACATCTTGAAAGGGGTTGTGCGCCTTGCTGCGCTGCACGGTAAAATTCTGCGGCGGCTGCAATCCGCGCTATGAGCGCGGAGACGCCTACAAGGCGATTTGCGCTGCCCTTCAGGACACCGCCTCATTCTCCTATCCGGAGGACGGTGTTCCTTATGACGTACTGCTGATCCTGCGCGGCTGCACCGGCTGCCCGTATCTCTATGAGGAGATCGAGGCCGCGCACCGTGTTGTTGTTGCCGCAGCGGATGAGATTCCGCAGGCGATAGATAGAATCAGGTCTTTCACGTCACAGGCGTGACCACTGTAAAACCGGTCGCACTATTATCAGGAGGATTGATAAACATGAAGAAAGTAAGCATCATCACCCCGGAGGAAGCTGCTCTGAAGGTTCAGGACGGCGATACCATTGCTACCGGCGGTTTCGTATCCTGTGCTTGCCCGGAGACCCTTTCCAAGGCTCTCGAGAAGCGTTTTCTTGAGACCGGCCACCCGCAGAACCTGACCCTGTTCTTTGCAGCCGGTCAGGGCCATCGCGATGGCACCGGCGGTGACCATTACGGCCATGAAGGCATGGTTAAGCGCGTTATCGGCGGCCACTGGGACCGTGCTCCGAAGCTTGGCGAGCTGGCTCTGAACAACAAGATCGAGGCTTACAACCTGCCGCAGGGCGTTATCTCGCACATGTACCGCGATATCGCTGCTCACAACATCGGCACCATCACTCACGTTGGCCTGAAGACCTTCGCTGACCCGCGCAACGGCGGCGGCAAGCTGAACGACGTTACCAAGGAAGATCTGGTAAAGATCGTTAACATCGAGGGTCAGGAGCGCCTGCTGTACAAGGGCTTCCCGATCAACGTTGTATTCCTGCGTGCTTCCTACTGCGATGAGTACGGCAACTGCACCGTACATCGTGAGATCGGTCCTCTGGACGTAACTGCTATGGCTCAGGCCTGCAAGAACTCCGGCGGCAAGGTAATCGTTCAGGTTGAGAAGATCGTACAGGGCGGCTCTCTGGACCCGAAGCTGGTTGCTATCCCGGGCATCTATGTTGACTCTGTTGTAGTCGGCACCGAGGAGGAGAACATGCAGTGCCTCGGCATGCCGTACGACGGCGCACTGACCGGCGAGTTCCGCATCCCGGTTGACGCTATCCCGCCGATCCCGATGGACGCTAAGAAGATCATCGCCCGCCGCGCTGCTATGGAGCTGCCGCAGGACGCTATCGTAAACCTCGGCACCGGCGCACCGGAGAAGATCGCTAACGTAGCTGCTGAAGAAGGCATCTCCGACAAGATGACCCTGACCGTTGAGGCAGGCTCCATCGCAGGTGTACCGTACGGCGGCACCCAGTTCGGCGCTGCTGCTAACGCACAGTGCATCATCCCGCACAACGTACAGTTCGACTTCTATCAGGGCGGCGGCCTTGACGTTGCATTCCTCGGCCTGGCTGAGACTGCTCCGAACGGCGACCTGAACGTATCCAAGTTCGGCACCCGTCTGGCAGGTGCAGGCGGCTTCATCGACATCACCCAGAACGCCAAGAAGGTTGTTTACTGCGGCACCTTCACTGCAAAGGGCCTCAAGACTGAGTGCAAGGACGGCAAGCTCGTTATCACCCAGGAAGGCGCTAAGAAGAAGTTCGTTAAGCAGGTTGAGCACATCACCTTCTCCGGCGATTACGCTAACGAGGTACATCAGCCGGTTCTGTACATCACCGAGCGCTGCGTATTTGAGCTGCGTCCGGAAGGCGTTACCCTGACCGAGATCGCTCCGGGCATCGACCTGCAGACCCAGATCCTCGACCAGATGGAATTCGTTCCGAAGATGGCTGACGAGATCAAGACCATGGACGCTCGCATCTTCCGTGACGAGCTGATGGGTCTGGCTAACGACTAATCAATTCTATTTGTGCAGATTATGCAAACGGAAACCGGCCTTTTCATATAATTTTACAGAATCGACCAGTTTCCCTTGCATTCTGCCGAATGGTTTGATAAAATATTAACGAACTCAAGAAAATCGAGTTTCCATCACCATGCGGCGGCATAGTTTTTTCGCCGCATCAGTAGAAAAGGAGAAACAGCTAAATGAACGTTTACATCTGTTCCGCTGCCCGTACCGCAATCGGCACTTACGGCGGCACCCTCCGCGATGTACACTCCTCCGAGCTTGGCACCGCTGCTGCAAAGGCAGCTATCGAGCGTGCAGGCGTTGACAAGGAAGCAATCGACGAGGTTCTGTTCGGTCAGGTACTGCAGGGCGGCGTAGGCCAGAACGTAGCACGTCAGGTTTGCCTGAAGTCCGGTCTGCCGATCACCACCCCGGCTATGACCCTGAACAAGGTTTGCGCTTCCTCCATGCGTGCCATCTCCCTCGGCACCCAGATCATCCGTTCCGGCGAGAACAAGATGATGCTGGTAGGCGGCTGCGAGTCTATGTCTGGTGCTCCGTACATCTCCCGCGATACCCGCTGGGGTGCTCGCATGGGCGACAAGAAGCTGGTCGACATGATGGTATACGACGGCGTATTTGATGTATTCAACCAGTACCACATGGGCATCACTGCAGAAAACGTAGCTGAAAAGTACGGCATCACCCGCGAGATGCAGGACGAGATCGCTCTCGCTTCCCAGCAGAAGGCTGCTGCTGCCATCGCTAACGGCCGCTTCAAGGACGAGATCGTTCCAATCGAAGTTAAGAAGAAGAAGGAAACCGTTATCTTTGATACCGACGAGCATGTAAAGCCGAACACCACTCTGGAGATTCTCGGCAAGCTGCGCCCGGCATTCAAGAAGGACGGCGGCACCGTAACCGCAGGCAACGCTTCCGGCATCAACGATGCAGGCGCTGCAATGATCATCGCTTCCGAGGAGTTCGTTAAGGCAAACGGTCTCAAGCCGCTGGCTAAGGTTCGTGCCTGGGGCTCTGTAGGCTGCGATCCGTCCATCATGGGCGTAGGTCCGATCGAGTCCACCCGTCAGGCTCTGTCCCGCGCAGGTCTGACCGTTGCTGACCTCGACCTGATCGAGTCCAACGAGGCATTTGCTGCACAGGCTGCTGCTGTTAACCGTGAGCTTGGCTTTGATATGGACAAGGTTAACGTAAACGGCGGCGCAATCGCTCTGGGTCACCCGATCGGTGCAGCCGGCTGCCGCATCACCACCACCCTGATCTACGAAATGATCAAGCGCGACCTGACCATCGGTCTGGCTACCATGTGCATCGGCGGCGGTATGGGCGAAGCTATCATCGTTGAGCGCGACGAGCTCTGCAAGTAAATTATAGGGGGTACCCAGTACCCCCTATATACCAAAATCAGTTCCGTAGAAACTGATTTTGGATACCCGAACGACGCCGCCCACGGCGGTTGGGTCGGGGTGTAAAAACCCACGCGCATGTCGCGGGTTTTTACGAACAGAAGCTCGCTTCTGTTCTATTTTGACTGCAAACATCCTTTGGATGTTTGGTAATCTCCGAACGGAGATTGCTTTTGAGCGTTTTACGCTCATAGCACATATTCTGAAAGGAAGTCTTAAAAATGACTGACGTAGTAATCGAAAAAAAGGGTCATGTTGCGATTGTTAAGATCGAGCACATGAAGGCTATGAACGCTCTGTCCACCGACATGTACGCACAGCTGGAAGAGGCATTCGACGAGCTGGCTAAGGATCTGGACAACGTTTATGCAGTAGTTCTGACCGGTTCTTCCACCGTTAACAAGAAGGGCAAGACCGTTAACTCCTTCGTTGCAGGCGCTGACATCTCCGAGATGGCTACCAAGACCTGTGCAGAGGGCAAGCTGTTCGGCAACGAGTCCAACCGCGTTTGCTGGAAGATCGAGAACTTCAAGCGTCCGGTCATTGCCGCAATCAACGGCTTCTGCCTCGGCGGCGGCTGCGAGCTGGCTATGTCCTGCGACATCCGTCTCGCTTCCGAGAACGCTTCCTTCGGTCAGCCTGAAGTTGGTCTGGGCATCACCCCGGGCTGCGGCGGCACTCAGCGTCTGGCTCGCTTCGTAGGCGCAGGCAAGGCTAAGGAAATGCTGTACACCGCACGCGCTAACTACACCGCTCAGGACGCTCTGAACATGGGCCTGGTTAACTACGTATATCCGCTGGAGAACCTGCTCGACGAGGCTGTAAAGCTGGCCGAGGAGATCGCTGCTCAGGCTCCGATCGCTGTTTCCCTGGTTAAGGAAGCTGTAAACGTTGGCATGCAGACCGACCTGAACTCCGCTCTGAAGTTCGAGGGCAACTGCTTCGCACAGTGCTTCGCTACCGAGGATCAGAAGTACGGCATGGCTTACTTCCTGGACAAGAACCGCGACAAGCCGGCTAAGGAATTCAAGAATAAGTAAGCATTGAGACAGCAGAACCGCACAATTCAAAACCGGATTGTGCGGTTTTGACTAATCAATATTCGCAATACCTGTTCATCTATCCGCAAAGAGTGAGAGAGAGAGGTTAATTTTAGCATGAAAGTTTGTGTATTCGGCGCTGGCAACATGGGCGCACGCATCACTGAGGTATTCCTGAACGCAGGTCATGACGTTACCATGATCGACATCAAGCCGGAGTTCACCGAGCGCGGCAAGACCGTTATCACACACGATTACGAGTTCCTCGTAAGCAAGGGCAAGATGACCGCAGAGCACAAGGACGAGCTGCTTGCTTCCCTCAAGACCTCGGTTGACCGCAAGGACGCTGCCGATGCTGACTTCGTCATGGAAGTTATTCTGGAGCGCATGGATCTGAAGAAGGACCTGCTGGAGGATCTGGACAAGATTTGCCCCGCTCACACCATCTTCGCTTCCAACACTTCCGGTCTGTCCATCACCGAGATGGCTGCCTGCATCCCGCAGCGTTCGGACAAGTTCATCGGCTGCCACTTCTTCAACCCGGCTCAGATCATGAAGCTGGTTGAGGTTACCCGCGCGATCCAGACTTCGGACGAAACCTTCCAGACCGCATTTGACCTGATGGCATCCCTGGGCAAGACCCCGGTTGCCGTTAAGGAAGGTCCCGGTTTCGTTGTAAACCGCATCCTGATCCCGATGATGAACGAGGCAATGGGTATCGTTGCTGACGGCATCGCTTCCCCTGCTGATATCGACGTTGCTATGCAGCTTGGCGCAGGCATGAAGTCCGGCCCGCTGCACACCGCTGACCTTGTTGGCCACGACGTAAACCTCGCAATCATGGAGACGCTGTACCGCGAGACCGGCGACCCGAAGTACCGTCCGCATCCGCTGATGCGTCAGATGGTTCGTGCCGGCTGGCTGGGCGTTAAGACCGGCAAGGGCTTCTTCGACTATGATGGTCCTTTCGGCAAGGAGATCGTAAAGAAGTAATCGCTTTGCAATATGAAAAGCATCTGTGCTTCGGCATAGATGCTTTTTATTTTCTCAGCTTGTATTTTTTGCATATTGCACAAAGAATACAAGTAATGTTTATTTAATTCGCTAATTTTTGACATAAGCTATGGTAATTTTTTAACATACACGATATAATATTAACTGTATGGGAAATATATTCTAACCAATGCTGCAGAGGCGGTAAATGCTGCCAGATCACCGCACAATGCCGCAAATACAGCATATCTGGTTCGGTTTAAACCAAGGTGCCCGCTGTACACGCTGATTGTGTACAGGCTGGTTTCCGAGGCTCCCAGCATCACTGCGGCCACGCGTCCGGCATAGCTGTCCGGTCCGCAGCGTCGTATAATTTCACTGCCCATCGCCAGTCCTCCTCCTCCGCTGATCGGCTTCAGCAGGGTCAGGGCTGTGCATTCTTTCGGTATGCCCAGTATACGCAGTGCGGGCGCGAGCACGCTTGCCGCAATATCAACGGCACCTGAGGCGCGCAGCATGAACACGACTGTCAGCATCCCGACCATAACAGGCAGTATCTGCACCGCGGTTTTCAAACCGACGGCTGCACCGCGCAGAAAAGTTGGAAATACGTCCACGCCTTTGCACAGCGCATACAGGCTGATTCCCGCCAAAAGTGCCGGAATGAGCGCGTTCTGCAAAATCTGCAACAATCTCCCTCCTTGTATTATTTCCCTCGTTTGGAAATTTTTTGAGAATTGTTTGCTTATTCGACAAATTTCTTGCTTTTCATGTGTGATAATACTACTTGTAAGGCGCACTTACCTGTCCCGCTATTCCCCATCCGGAAAAAAAGGACGCAGCAGCTTGCTGCTGAGCAGCACCGCCGCAACGGAAGCCGCAGAAGCTCCCCACACCGGCAGCATAATATCAAATGGCGCGTGTGCTCCGCAAGCCGCACGAACCGCCGCCACCGTAGACGGAATCAGCTGAATTGAGGTTGCGTTCAGCACGATCAGCGTCAGCACGGTATCCGGCGCTCCGCTCCGCCCTGCAAGAACATACAGCCGCTCTGACGCACGCAATCCCAACGGCGTTGCCGCGTTGGATAACCCCAGCAAATTTGCCGTTACATTGGCGCTTACTGCTTCCATCGCCTGTTTATCCTGCGATGCGCTCCCGAACAAGGGACGCAGAACAGGTGCCATCAGACGGGACAGCCGCTCTGCCAGTCCGGAAGCCTGCAGCAGCTCCATCACACCGCTCCAGAAGCACATCAGCCCGGTGATACTGATCGCCAGCGTAATCGCTTCCGCAGCCCCTGTGGGTACCGCTGCCGTAACCTCTGCCAGCCTGCCCGTGACCGCACCGCATAGCAGCGCCATACAAAGGAACACCGTCCAGATAACGGACAGCATATCGTGTTCCCCCCTTCCGTCCAACATCCCGAGTGAGTGGGATTTGGTAATACATTTTTTATGATAAAGAAATGGAGTGTGTTGAAAATGAAATCCACCGGTATTGTTCGTAAGGTTGATGAACTTGGTCGCATCGTGCTTCCGATTGAGCTGCGCCGCACTATGGGCATCGAAGTAAAGGACGCTCTGGAAATCTACGTTGACGGCGATCATATCGTCCTCAAGAAGTACGAGCCGTCCTGCGTATTCTGCGGTAACGCAAAGGACATTATCCACTTCAAGGGTAAGAATGTCTGCAGCGATTGCGCACATGAGCTCGGTCTGCTTTAAACCTTTACATAGCAACACTGTCACGCTGCTTCTGTTTGCCGACTTTCCGCTTGGAAAGTCGGTTTTTTTATTTTTCACCGCGTCGCTGCGCCGCTTCGGCGCGGTATTTCGCCTGTGTTGCTCTGCCGCCGCGTATGTGCCGCTCCTGCTTGTTCACCTGCAGAACGGTCTGTACGCGCTCATACAGCTCGGTATTCAGCTTTTGCAGGCGCGTTGTGATATCCTTATGTACGGTTGACTTGGATATTCCGAACCGTGCCGCAGTCTGCCGCACGGTGGCCTTCTGCTCGATCATGTACTGCGCCAGACGGATCGTGCGCTCCTCCGGTAAGCCCTTCACCGCTGTTTCCCTCCTGCCTGATGAGGTTTCATCTGTGACAGTGTATGTTGGTTCGGGGACGGTTAGAACGCATTTGTATCCGTTTGAGGGCAAAAGAAAACGCGCTGCTTACTGCAGCGCGTGCATTCCCTGTGTGTGATAGGTGATCAGCTGATTCAGTCCGGCACGGACCTCGCTCGGGCGAACGCGGTTCTTGAGGATATGCACCGTCCCGTCCACCAGATTGCGTGCCATGATCTGCGCCATCATCGGGCTGTTCTCCTCGTCAGCCAGCATGGGCACGATCTTAGACGCAATCAGCTCAATCATTACCGGCCGCAGGTTTTCATATCGGGTGCCGTTGGCCTGCTCCATGATAAGAAGAAGGCCGTATTTCTCCGCCAGCAGCAGCGAGAGTACCTCCTCGGTGAGCAGCATGCGGAATTCCTGCGCGTCCATATTCAGGTCAAACCGCATGCTGCGGAAGCGCAGGATCATGCGCTTCAGGCCGTCTGCAGCGCTGTCGGTCAGCTCGTAGAACAGCTCCTCCTTGTTTTTGAAGTAGTGGTAGAGGTTGCTCTTGCTGATATTTACCTTGTCCGCGATCATCTGCAGCGAGGTGCGGTCATAGCCGCGCTGCAGGAATAAATGCTCGGATTCAAGCAGAATTTTGTGTCGAAGTTCGTCTTTTAGTACCTGCACAATAAGGACCACCCGTTCATTTCTTACATTTATTATAAAACAGGGCGACATAAATTGTCAAGAAAGCATAAGAAATTGAGAATTGAAAATGGAAGATGGAGAATTAGCGTGATGTTTTACCTTTGCGTGAGAGCACAATGTGCTCCCCTTACGGGATATCGTGTGCATACCGTTACAAATTGATTTTCAATTCTTCTCAACCAAAAGAGCATAAAAAAAGAACCCGAAAGTTCGGGTTCTTTTGCTTTGTACTTACGCGCCGAATACCTTGAGGACAAAGCCTGCGGCAACAGCGGAGCCGATGACACCGGCTACGTTCGGGCCCATAGCGTGCATGAGCAGGAAGTTTGCCGGATTGGCCTTCTGGCCCTCAACCTGCGAAACGCGGGCTGCCATCGGAACGGCAGATACACCGGCCGAGCCGATCAGCGGGTTTACCTTGCCGCCGGTCAGCTTATACATGACCTTGCCGAACAGCAGGCCGCCGACGGTCGAGAACGTGAACGCGATCAGACCAAGGATGATGATCTTGATGGTCTCCCAGGTCAGGAAGGTGGACGCAATCGCCTTGCAGCCTACCGACAGACCGAGGAAGATGGTGACGATGTTGCACAGCGCGTTCTGCGCGGTGTCGCTCAGGCGGTCGGTTACGCCGCACTCACGCAGCAGGTTGCCCAGCATGAGCATGCCGATCAGCGGAGCGGTATCCGGAATCAGCAGGATAACGATGATGGCAACTGCGATCGGGAATACGATCTTCTCGGTCTTGGAGACCTGACGCAGCTGCTCCATCTTGACCTCGCGCTCCTTCTTGGTGGTCAGCAGGCGCATGATCGGCGGCTGGATAAGCGGTATAAGCGCCATATACGAGTACGCCGCAATAGCGATGGCGGGCAGATAATCCGCTGCCAGACGGGATGCGACCAGAATGGAGGTCGGACCGTCCGCACCGCCGATGATGGCGATGGCTGCCGCTACTGCGCCCGGGAAGCCGAGCACCAGCGCCAGCAGGAATGCAGAAAAGATGCCGAGCTGTGCCGCTGCACCCAGCAGCAGCGAGGACGGGCGCGCGATCAGCGGGCCGAAGTCAGTCATTGCGCCGATGCCGAGGAAGATGATGGACGGATAAATCGCATGCTGGACGCCCTGATAGAACACCCACAGCATACCGGGACTGGAACCATCAACCGGTGCATTGAGCAGGCCGGTCAGCGGCAGATTGGCCAGCAGCATGCCGAATGCGATCGGAACGAGCAGCAGCGGCTCAAACTTCTTGCCGATACCCATGTACAGCAGCACGCATGCAATGATGATCATGATCAGGCTGCGCGGGTCCTCCGCGAAGGACGCGAAGCCCGAGCTTGCCAGAATGCTGCCTAATGCACCGAAAAACGAAAATTGCATAGTACGCGCCTCCCGTTACATCGTGCAGAGTGCTGCGCCGGTCTGTACGGAAGCGCCCTTCTGTACGCAGACAGAGCCGACCGTGCCGTCATGCGGTGCGCAGATCTCGTTCTCCATCTTCATGGCCTCGAGAATAAACAGCACATCGCCGCCCTTAACGGCCTGACCTGCCGTGCATCGGATATCCAGAATGGTGCCCGGCATGGGCGCTGCGACGGTCTCGCCGCCTGCAGGCGCTGCTGCGGGTGCGGGTGCTGCTGCCGGAGCCGGCGCTGCCGCGGGTGCCGGTGCTGCTGCAGCCGGTGCCGGTGCGGGAGCCGCGCCGGTCGGAACTGCGCTCACCGATCCCTTTTCTACTTCTACTTCAAACTGCTTGCCGTTAAGCGATACCTGATATTTCATGTTTCTTTCTCCCCTTAAACCGCCTTGATGGACTTAAATACAAGCTGATCGAGCGGAATGCCCGTTTCGTGGCTGACGATAGCCATAACGCAGGCCGCCTCCACCTCGCTGACACCTTCCAGCTTGACCTGCGGAGCAGGTGCCGGTGCTGCTGCCGGAGCCGCAGCCGCCGGAGCCGCTGCACGGACCGAAGCCGGATGCGCGGTGTGCTTTTCGAGCGCGCCCATCACACGGGAAATAACAGCGATGACACCCCAGAGAAGTGCCAGCATCAAAAATACAATAACGATACCGGACAGGGCGATCATGAGCGCGTCCAGTACGCTGATCGGATCGTGTACCATGCTCACTTAACCTCCTTGAACGAATAGCTTGCGGTGAAGGTCTGCTCCCGGCGCTCAAAGAACTGCTCTGCCTGCTGCGGGAATGCGATATAGGACAGGACGTCCTCTTCACTGCGGGCATGCGTGCCGAGATGCTCGCGTGCAGCCGGAAATTCCGGCTCGAGCGTATCGGCAAAGCGGCCGGTCATCGGCTGCTCGTCACCAAGCACCTGCTTGGCGAGTTCGGGATTGACTTCGCCCGGTGCCTTGCCGTATTCGCCGCGGATGTAGCTCTTGATTTCCTTGCCGATCGACTTATAGCGGCCGCCGAGGAGAACGTTGACCGTTGCCTGTACGCCGACCATCTGTGAAAGCGGCGTTACCAGCGGCGGATAACCCATATCGGCACGCACGCGCGGTGTTTCGGCGAGTACCTCATCGAGACGGTCGATTGCGTTCTGTGCCTTCAGCTGTGCCACCAGGTTGGACAGCATGCCGCCCGGAATCTGGTAGATGAGCGCATCCGTCTTGGTGGACAGAACGTACGGGTCAAAGGTGCCGTTTGCAGAGAACTTATCCTTAACCGGAATGAAAAATTCGTTGATCCTGTTCAGCTCGTGAGCATCCACGCCGCAGTCGAAGCCCATCTGCTGCAGCGCGTAGACCATGGACTCGGTTGCCGGCTGGCTGGTACCGCCCGACATGCACGAGGTCGCACAGTCGATGCCGTCCGCACCGGCTTCCGCTGCCTTCAGATAAGTCATATAACCCAGACCGGTGGTCGCGTGTGTATGCACATAAACCGGAATTTTAATGTTCTGCTTGAGTGCGGTAACCAGATCATAGCACTCCTGCGGAGACATAATGCCCGCCATATCCTTAATGCACAGCGAGTTGCAGCCCATGGCTTCGATCTGCCTGCCGAGCGAAACGAACATCTCCAGATTGTGGATCGGACTCAGTGTGTAACAGATACAGCCCTGTGCATGGCCGCCTGCCTTGAGGCATTCGTCTACAGCGGTCTCGATGTTGCGCAGATCGTTCAGCGCATCAAAAATACGGATGATATCCATGCCGTTCTCGATGCTCTTGCGGACAAAACGGCGCACGGTATCATCCGAATAATGGTGATAGCCGAGCAGGTTCTGACCGCGCAGCAGCATCTGCAGCTTGGTGTTCTTCATGTAAGATTTGATCTTGCGCAGACGCTCCCACGGGTCCTCATGCAGATAGCGCAGGCAGGAATCGAAGGTCGCACCGCCCCAGCACTCAATCGAGTGATAGCCGGCCTGATCCATCTCATCGAGAATGCCCTCGAAATCCTCAAACGGCATTCGCGTCGCAATCAGCGACTGCTGCGCGTCACGCAGCACCGTTTCGGTGATGTGCATTTGTTTCACAAGTATGCCCCCTCCTTCGGGAAATAAATGGGTTTCGTGATTCCCCTCATTAACCCCATATATATAATTGTATCATATCACTTTCTGCACCCGCTTGCAAGAATATGATTCTTTAATTTTGCACAGCTGCACTTTACTTTTTTCACCGCATTCGGAATTGACTTTTTGCTCTCAATGCAGTAATATAAATATATCGCGTGCTGCGATTCCGCACGAAAGAGCCGCTCGCGAAAACTTTTGTTTTTATGTCTCAGTAGCTCAGTTGGATAGAGCACATGCCTCCTAAGCATGGGGCCGAGGGTTCGACTCCCCCCTGGGACGCCAATCAAGAACGCAGAAGATATATTTCTGCGTTCTTTTTCTCTAACAAATTTCAAAAATTCTGTCTAATCGTCTAATAAAACCGCGATTTTTCTAATAACACGCGCCATTTTCGGTTGTTTTGAACACAAAAAGCTGCTAATAAATGGCGTGTGACAGCCTGTTCCCTGCTGTTAGCAGGAGACTGTCTGATATCATTTTTAACATAACCCTGTGGTGAAATTTTCATCACAGGGTTTTTTATTTTATCCGAAAATCATTTGAATGGAGGCATCCAACGTGCAAAAAGACGTCAAACCTCACATCGTTCTGATCGATGGAGTCAAGTATTACAGCGACAAGCCCGAGACCTGTCGCAGCTGCTTTTTCTGGAAAAACCGCAAGATTCCCTGCATTCTCGGGCAGGAAAACTGCTACTATCTCGCTGAAATCATTCAGTCTGAACAGCAGAAGAAATGCGAGGGCTGCTGTTACGCATCCGGCCGCTCCTGCGTGAGTGCGACCTGCTATAAGGATTTGATGGCGCAGTTCAACGCATCAAAAAATACAAAACCAAAGGAAGGTGCCACCAATGACTAAACACGACGATAATTTCCGTCGCTTCGAGCGGATGGCAAAATCCGCAAAGAAGAATTTGTCCGGGGATAAGCCCAGCAGCTGCTCGCGCTGTCTGTACTATCGCCCGGATTTTAAGGCAATACCGCATAATTGAACAAGAGTGATTTGCGAGTAAATTTTGCGTACTGACGAGGCACAGTTTTGCGGTAATACTTGATGTATTACCGTGAAACTGCAACAAAGTCAGGACACAAAATTTCCGCAAAGCACCGCCGCTTTAATTGTGCGGTGTTGCCTTAAGTTCCGTTTCTGTCAGTTCACCCGCTGTCCCTATGAATTAAAGGAAAATGTGTTTCGCCGCAAGCCGCTGACTCGCGACAAATTTTCCGGCAAGGGAGGCGCATAAATATGTCCGCAACGATCATTGCCGTCGCCAATCAAAAGGGCGGCACCGGCAAAACGACGACCTGCGAAAATCTGGGCATCGGTCTTGTGAGAGAAGGCAAGCATGTGCTGCTCGTGGATACCGATCCGCAGGCCTCTCTCACCATTGCCCTCGGGTACCCCCGACCGGATGATCTCCCGGTGACGCTGACCGATTTAATGACGAACGTCATGCAGGAGCGCCCTGTCAACCCCGAAGAAGCCATCCTGTCGCATGCGGAAGATGTGGACCTCATTCCTGCCAGCATTATGCTGTCCGGCCTTGAAGTCTCGCTCGTAAACGCAATGAGCCGCGAAACCGTCTTAAAGCAGGTTTTAGAGTCGGTAAAATCGCAGTATGACTTTATATTACTCGACTGCATGCCCTCCATCGGTATGCTTACCATCAATGCGCTCGTCGCTGCTGATCAGGTGCTTATTCCGGTTCAGGCGAACTATTTGTCTGCAAAAGGTCTCGAGCAGCTGCTGCAGACGGTCAGCAAGGTGAAGCGTCAGATCAACCCCAGGCTGAAAATCGAGGGAATCCTGCTGACGATGGTGGATTCGCGCACCAACTGTGCGAAGGAAATCAGCAGTCTCATTCGCGAAACCTACGGCGGCAGGCTGAAAGTGTTCAGCACTGACATTCCCCGCTCGATCCGCGCCGCCGAAATCAGCGCTGAGGGCGTAAGCATCTTCAAGCACGACCCCGGCGGCAAGGTCGCGGATGCCTATCGGAATTTGACAAAGGAGGTGCTCAAAAATGCCGAAAAAAGGCGAAAACATCAGCTTGACCAGTTACGATGACCTGTTTGAGACGGACGAAAGCCGCGCAGAAAGTCAGTTGGAGCGCGTGCAGAATATCCCTGTTCGTGAACTGATTCCCTTCAAAAATCACCCGTTTAAGGTGCTCGATGATGAGGCTATGCTGCGAACGACGGAAAGCATCGCGGAGTATGGCGTTCTTACTCCGCTGATTGCCAGACCTCTCGATCATGGCGGATACGAAATCATTTCCGGACACCGCCGTGCTCATGCCGCTGAACTGGCAGGGCTTTCTGAGGTGCCGGTTCTGGTAAGGGATATGGATGACGACGCCGCAACGGTGCTGATGGTAGACTCCAACCTCCAGCGAGAAAATATCCTGCCGAGCGAAAGGGCGTTTGCCTATAGGATGAAAATGGAAGCCATGGGAAGGCAAGGGGCTCGAAACGATTTAACTTGTGGTCAAATCGGCCACAAGTCTATAGGAGCCAAAACAAGAGACCTATTGGCAGCACAAACTGGCGATAGTGCTCGTCAAGTCCAGCGCTACATCCGTCTCACCAACCTCGTTCCCGACCTTCTCGATCTGGTTGACTGCAAACAGATCTCCTTCAATCCTGCCGTGGAGCTTTCCTACCTCTCTCCCGAGGAGCAGGAAACCTTCTTACAGGCGATGGATGAAGTGCAGGCTGCCCCTTCCCTTTCGCAGGCGCAGCGGCTGAAAAAGCTGGCGCAGGAAGGCAATTTCACTATGGATGCCGCGAGGGAAATCATGAACGAGGTGAAGAAAGGCGATCTGGAACGGGTCACCTTCCGGAATGAGCAGCTGCGAAGATATTTTCCGCGATCCTACACCGCGCAGCAGATGCAGGACACCATCATCAAACTGCTCGATCAGTGGCAGAAAAAGAAATCCCGCGAACACGAACGATAAACACTATACCGCAAAGGGCTCTCCGAATATTTTGGGGAGTCCTTTTATTATCAGAAAGGGCTGAATTTATATGAATTTCCATGAATTTACGACACAGGTTATTTCTGAGATGCGCCGCCGCTTTCCCGGCTACGACATCCAGGTTCAGGAGGTCCCCAAGCTGCAGGGCGAGTCTTATACCGGCATGGCCATTCATCCGAGCGGCGGTGACATCGCGTTGACCATGGATCTGGAAGCGCTGTTCGACAGGTTCCGCAATGATCTCTATCTCGGAAATCCGATGAAGGCGATCGAGCGCGAAATCAAGGAAGCGGTCGCCCAGATGCCGCAGTTCGACACGGAGGCGCTCACGAATTACGAGCGCATGAAGGAAAAGCTGACTCTCCAGCTGGTGCCTTCCGCTAAAAACAAGAACCTGCTGACTGATATTCCGCACAGGAACATCGAGGATATGGCGCTTGCATACCGTTTTGACATGGGTTATAACGAGCGTACTTCTTACAGTATTCTCGTTACGAATAAAATGCTGAATGCTTACGGCATTTCCGCCGCGCAGCTGCACGATGATGCTCTGGAGGCGGCATCTCACAGCTGTCCGGCAACGCTTCGCAACATGAATGAAGTGATTCACAACATGGCCGGGCAGACAGACCCGTCTCCCATGTGGGTTGCAAGCATCGAGAACGGTCAGAACGGCGCGTGTGTTATTCAGTATCCGCATTTTCTGGACGACGCAGCAGAAACGCTGGGCGGCAGCTTCTACGTTCTCCCCTCCTCTATCCACGAGGTTCTGCTTCTTGCCGATGACACCAGTCCGTCACTCAGCGAGTTAGAGAACATGGTCCGCACGATCAATCAAGCTGAGGTCGCACCCGAGGAAAGGCTTTCAGATAATGTGTTCCACTATGACTGCGAGTCTCATATTTTCGAAAACGCACGTACCTTTGAAGCACGTCAGTCGGCTATGGAGCAGTCTCTTGTAAACGCAGAGCTGTTCGAGGCTGCGAAGCCTGACACCATGACCGTTCTTCTCGTTCAGCCGAATGCGTATCCCAGGGTTGTGCAGATTGGCACAGCGCTCGAGGACCTGCAGCATGCGGTCGATGGCGACATCGAGGCAGTTTATCCGTTCGAGGACAGCGTGGGCGTAATCTGCAACGAAGAGGGCAAGCTGCGCGGACTTCCGGCAAACCGTGCGCTCCGTGATGAGGACGGTCATATCTACGATGTGATTGCCGGCTCTTTTCTGGTCGTTGGTCTGGGCGAAGAGGATTTCTGCTCGCTCTCTGCGGAACAGATTGACAAGTTCGAGGCGCTGTTCCATCAGCCCGAGGCCTTCGTCAAGATGGGACACAGCATTACGGCGGTCCCCATTCCCGACAGCGTGCTGCAGGCGCGTGATGAGCACAGGGACGCGCCGAAGCTCACCCATTCCAGCCACGATGACCGCTGATGATGCTGACAATGAAGGAGGTGATGACTCATGCAAGAGGAGATCGAAAACCGGACGGTGAACCTTGCAATCAGTACGACCAAGCTCACCGCTCGCGGCATTATCCGCCTTGCCGCAAAGGGACTTGCGTATATCAAACGAAAATCCCGGGAAGCGGCGCTGAAAAACGAAAAGCCGGACGGCAGGCAGACCATTCAGCAGTTGATTGGCCAAAATCAAGGCGTAACAAACATTGATATTTCGCAGACCGATCTCAAGGGATTCGAGAAATACGCCCGCCAATACGGTGTTGATTACGCCATCACAAAGGATAAATCCGTGTTTCCGCCGAAGTATCTGGTGTTCTTCAAGGCGCGCGACGCAGATGCCATGACAGCGGCATTCAACGCCTACTCTGCAGAAGTTCTCGCAAAAAGCAAGCGCCCGAGCGCGCTCAACAGGCTGCACGAGCTGATTGATGCGGTGAAGAGCATCCCGACGAAGGTGACATCCCGGGACAAGCAGAGGGAGCAGGCCCGATGAGAATAGATACTGTAAAGCTGAAAGAGCTGCTGCTCAAGGTACTTCCCTACCTTCTGTTTGGTCTGTTCTGCACCCATTTCGGGCAGGCATGGCGCATGGCGGAGGGCACGAATGCTTCTGAACGGCTGCTGTCGTTTTTCCAGACGGCAGGTGCTGCGTTCCGCAATCCCCTTCCGAGCCTTCACCCTGTCGATCTGCTGACAGGACTGCTTTGCGGTGCAGGTCTCCGGGCCGCCGTCTATGTCCGTGGAAAGAACGCAAAGCATTTCCGGCACTACATCGAATACGGTTCTGCCCGATGGGGCAATGCAAAGGATATCGAACCCTTCATCGACCCTGTTTTTGCGAACAATGTGATCCTCACAAAAACCGAGCGGCTGATGATGAGCAACCGTCCGAAGAATCCAGCAAATGCCAGAAACAAGAATGTTCTGATCGTCGGCGGCTCCGGTTCCGGTAAAACACGGTTCTGGATTAAGCCAAATCTGCTCCAGCTTCATAGTTCCTATGTGCTCACTGACCCGAAAGGTACGACCCTGCTCGAGGTCGGAAATGCTTTTGTGCATGCAAATTACCGAATCAAGATATTCAATACCATCAACTTCCGCAAGTCGATGCACTTTAACCCGTTTGCCTATCTGCACAGCGAAAAGGATATCCTGAAGCTGACAACGACGCTCATGGCAAACACAAAGGGTGAAGGCAAAGGCGGAGATCCGTTCTGGGAGAAGGCAGAAATCCTGCTTTACTGTGCTCTCATCGGGTACATCCACTATGAGGCGCCTAAGGAGGAACAGAACTTTGCCACGCTCATCGAATTCATCAACGCTATGGAAGTTCGTGAAGATGACGAGGATTTTCAGAACGCGGTGGATCTGATGTTTGAAGATCTGAAGAAGAAAAATCCGAACCACTTTGCTGTCCGGCAGTACGCGAAGTTCAAGCTCGCTGCCGGTGATATATGCTCTAAGTGACTTCTTAATCATGATTTTGTCATGGTTAGTGAAGCAATCACTTAGAGCATTTTTGTTTCAGGAGGTACAGCTATGGACTCAATATAATTCTTGATTTTAGGATTCTGAGCTTGTTTTAAAGTAATCAGTCGATTTTGGTATTTCTGATTCTGTTCGATTGTATCAACCGCCTGAGTGCATTGGGAGTCTTTCGTAGGCAGATACAACGCATAAATAGCGAAGGAAACTTGTGTCATGGTAAGCTGTTCACCAGTAACAACAAACGAAAGCCACGGATATTTAGCGCTGTCGGTTGCTTCAATATAGACGGAAGGCTCGTACTCTACTTCATTTGAGAGTACTGCACCGCAGTTTTTAATTTTGGTTGTATACAGATAATGAACCTGTGAACCACTGTTCTATTCACTATGCTATCCCCGGAAGGAGATCACATTATGGATTCTGCATTTATTCACCAAGCCGCCAACGAACTTGTCCAAAATGCCGGAACTCGCAACATCAAACAGATTGCGCGCAGTTGCAGTCTGGACATCAGTGAAACATCCCGCATTAAAGATATGTTGGGTTTACTTTCGCTCTATTTTGATAAGCCACTGATTCTTATCAATCGCCAGCTGGACAAACAGACAAAGCAGATGGTGTGCGGCTATGCCCTCGGACATTATCTTGAGCATCAGCTGCTTATGGACTTGCATACCCTGAACAAGTTTCTGACCATTAAGGACAAGCACATCCTTCTTTACGAGCATAACGCTTTCACATCCCACCTGATGCTGGACAGTGATGAAGTCTATCAAATGACGAAGCGCGGGTTAGACGCTGCGCAAATCTCTGTAGCCAAACGGATTCACCTCAATCTGAATTAGCCACCCGTCCAAGCACTTTATAACGGCATTCCCGATTCCAGTTCATGAGCCTGAAGATATTTTCCACAAATTCCAATGATGTAATATCCTTATTCACCCAGTTTTCGTCCTTCTGTCTTGCCCATTCAACAGATGCACTGTCCTCTTCCGGGCACATAATCAACGCAAGCCGCTTCTTATTGGGGTGCAAAATCGGAAGGACATACTTGATTCCTTCAAAAAGCCGAATGCACGCCAGACCAGTCCAGAAAATGCTCTGGCTGAAAAAGCACTATGAACGTCATTGTCATCTCTCCAGCGCATCGTCGTTGAAAAGCCGTGATTGCTCTTTCGCAAAATCACGACCTGCAGAATCGGATGATAGAGCAGTTCCACATACTCGCAGTCGTCCAACCGGCTATGGCAGGCCTTGCTGAAACGGATTCCATTTTTAGAAATCGTCATAACCGGGCTGCTCTGGTTGATAAAGCAAGCACCTGAAACCGTCATATATTCAGATTGACGTGCCTTTCCCAGTGTTGCCCCATCCCTCATCTCTGCTATATACACAGGCTTGCCTTCGTACCTCCTTATTCTGTTTTCTGCTCTATCAGCTTTCGCTGTGGTGGGTTAAGTATAGAGCGCAACCAGAAGCCACTAACCCCCGAAATCACGCCGGAACGCAACGCACCATGGTAAACAGAAACAAGTTAAGGTAAAAAAGGTCAAGCCGCGCAAACCCGCATGAAATCAGGATTTTTTCTGGTTACTAACATTATTTCACAGGTTCCATGTATTGTGACCACGACCCTTTTACCAAACATCTTTGGCAGCCATGAGAAAAAAGCTGGTCCTTCCGCGTGAATATGTACAACATCATATTTTCCAAATGCACTGTAAAGTGCTGCAAAAAAAGATGAACTAACAGCTGCTAATCCCTTTTTTTCAATCGTTGGAACAGATTTTTGGCAAATTCCTTTATATTCGTTTTTCTTATCAAACTCAGCCCCACTTACATGATGCCCTGACCGGTTGTAGCAAGTGATCTTATGTCCATCCTGTGCCATTCTGGTGCAAAGTTCTTTTACAACAATTTCAATTCCGCCTTCTCTGCTCAGTCTTTTTTGACCAAACATAGAAATAGCTAATTTCTTTTCCATATGATTTAAAGCTTTCCTATTTCTTTATTTTGAAAAATACGTGGGAATTTCTTGTTGAGTAGACATTTCTCAGTGCGTACCAAAAACGCCTCTTTTTTCGGGCTTGCATATGACATTTTGGTTCATATACAAGCCCCTATGTCTTCTCATTTTTATCCAGTTCGGTGAACTTCATGACCACTTTATAGTCATCTCACGAAGCCACCTTGTATACAATAATTTGTGATCCTACATCGCGCCGTCCCGTTTGAATACGACCAGTACGGTTTTGAAAAGGATCTTTATATCCAGAGCAAAGTTCCACTCTGCAATGTACTGCCTGTCGAGTTTTACTACATCCTCGAAGTCAGTGATGTTGCTTCGTCCGCTGACCTGCCACATTCCTGTAATGCCAGGTTTGGTGGCAAGGCGGGCACGGTGGTGAAGGTCATATTTGTCCCATTCATCTACCGTCGGCGGTCTTGTGCCTACAAGGCTCATGTCACCTTTTAATACGTTAAAGAACTGTGGGAATTCATCCAGGCTGAAGTCTCGAATGATATTTCCAATTCCTTTCTTTATTGTACCATCCGGAAGTTTCTTGGTTCCGATGATTCGTGGATCCCATTCCAGTTTAAACATCATACCGTCTTTTACACGGTTTTGTTTCATCAGTTCTTTCTTCCGCTCTTCTGCATCCATATACATACTGCGGAATTTATAGATTTTGAATTTCTTTCCATTTTTTCCCACACGGACTTGGGAAAAGAAAATCGGTCCGGGAGATTGTATGTAGATCAACGGTCCTAAGATCACGGTAAGGATCAATGTGATCAGGCACCCTACCAGTCCGCCTAAAATATCTAAAGCACGTTTCATAAAAAGCTGCTTGGCTGTTACATAATTGATACTGGTTGTCAGTACTGTGTAGATTCCCAGGCGTTCTACAAATTTCTTTTCGCCGATCAGGTTGGATGTTTTTGCCAGCTTCATATGAACAACCGCGCCCATTTCTGTCAGCTGGTTTAACAGCATTTCCGGATACGGAGCATCGTCTGGAAGATTTACAAATACTTCATCTACCCATTCCCTGCAGACGTAATCCGCTACTGTGTCTGCATTTGCTACAACTGTAATGCTATCTCCACAATCATGCCCTACCATATCGCAGTCGATTACTGCCACACCTGCAACATGAAACATTTCATAATTAAAATTGCGAATATTATAGACCACCGTATCCAGCATGCTTTTTGTAGTTATGATCAACAGAGAACGTTTCATGCTGGAACGCATTTTTCTTTTCAGCTGGTCTTTCCACAAGATACGGGTCAGATAAGAAACAAGTAAATACAGAACCGTCATATAAAGCAATGCCAGTCTGGAATAATCCTCGCTTCTTTTTATATAGAAAAGATAAAACGTAGTTACCAGGATCACCAGGATCACATGTTTTACTGTCATTGCAAATTCCTGATAATATCCACGTTTTAACACATTTTTCAAAGATTCAAAGAGTAATAGTACGCCGGCATCGATCACAACTAAGATAAATGCCACGTTACAGTATATTAAATGGCTATAGGGATTACTAAGGCCATTTCTTAACATATAAGCCAATAAAAATGCGATCTGCAAACTCAGTTGGTCCCAGATCATAAAATCCAGATGTTTTTCCCATCCTCTGGCGCTTTTTCGATACATATCCCCACTTCATCCTTTTTCGTTTGCGTTTATAACAGAGCCGGAAATGTCTCCCGGCTCCATCATAATAGTTGTTATTTTGCAAGAACCTGTACAGTACAAGAACCTGGTACTTCAAAACTTACATATTTTGTATTCCAGTTAATGGTAGGATTCTTAACTGTAACCCAATTGCTTGTATTGTTGTCTAAGTAGATAATTACAATATCTTTGCCTGCGGTTAAGGTACTTACATACAGATTAACTGTAGAACGAACATCATGTCCATTTTTCTGAGAGATGATCGCACGGGTTTTACCTACATTAGCATACTCTTCCAGACCTGCATTAGGAACAAAATCACTAGCCTTTTTGGTTCCGTTATTTAAGCCATTAATCTGACTTACAGATTCATCACCAAGTCCGGCAGTTTCTGCTTCACCAGTTGCAATACTCTGGTCAACGTCACTATTGGAAGCATCTTCAATCAATCCCATAGTTACTTCAGAACCATCCTTTGTAACATTGGTTACTTCCTGTCTTTCGTTGTCTCTTCCCTGGACAACAGTTGCTTCTGCTACTTTGTTTACTCCTGATCCTGCATTGGATCCAGCATTAGTATCGGAGTTCTGCTCTCCCTGCTGGCTGCCAGTATTAGTATTATTCTGGCTTTGGCTTGATGAATCCTGACCAATAGTTCCATCAGACTGACTACCAGGACTTGTAACTGCACCAGCTACTACCGGCATTGCTACCATAGCTGCAGCCATTGCCATAGCTACTAAAGCTTTCTTCTTCATGGTTATCACGCCTTCCTCCCTTTTGGGGTAAAATATATTTCAATAAGCAGCGTGTTTCCACACTGGATATTGTATAGTAATTATTCTGTTTCCCGGTAAAACAGATCTAAAATGATCTGGATCGCTGCCTGACGGTCAGCACGGTATACATCGTACTTCTCTGTTATCTCTTCTACTCCGGGAACTGTGTAAAAATCTTCGCTGGTTAAACTGCCAGCTTCCATTCCATCCATTGCTATCTTTACATACTGATCCTTGGTCATATCTGTTACCATATAATCCTGAATCATGTCAAACAGATGTACCACGATCTGGCTGTCTGTCTTGGATGCGGCTTTTACTGCCTGAAAATACTGCGTAATATATTCCTGCTGCTGGTCCATACGGTACAGTGCAGTAAAATGATAATCCGTATCACGGTAACGCACAAAGGCTTCTGCCTGTTTTCCATGGAGAGTGACCTGATTGCCTTTGACAAATGCCGGATCCTTTTTCTCCATTCCCTCTGTAGGGACCGTTACTGTAACACCGCCTACAGCGTCATTTAACTGTGCTACTACTGTGGTATCAACTGCCATATACTGATCAATAGTAAATCCGCAAAGAAGCTTCTGTACAGATTCAACCATATTTTCACAGCTGCCTTCCCTGCCATCACCATAAGCATACGCCATAGTCAGCTGGGTGATCTTGGTATCATGAAGGGTTCTTTCCTTATTTGTAATAGGAATTTCTGTCATGGTATCACGTGGGATCATCAGGATCTTTAATGTATGTCGGGCAGTGTCCTGGGCGATCAGAAAGATACCGTCCGACTGACCGGCCAAGCCCAGCTCCTTTGTCTCTGTCATTGTATCACTTCTGTCAACACCCATACAGAGGATTGCCTTTACATACTGGTTTCTTCTGTAATTTTTTCCTTTATAGGTCAACTGATCCTGGGCTAAGATAGGCACCAGATTCAGATCTCTTGGATCTGCTGTCAATTCTTCTTTTTGCCCCGGAGCAATTCCTATTTCTTCTTCAGCAGCTGTCTGAGACTCTGCTTCAGCTTTCTGTCTTTCTTCATTGCGTGCCTGAATGATCAGTTCTGTTGCCTGCCGGTTTTTGTACATAGTCACGCCGCCCCAGATCCCCAGGGTCAGTGAAACAAGTCCTATACCGATCAAAGCGCTGTATATCTTCTTTTTCATATCAATCAGCCTGATTTCCTGTGTAACTGTTACTTATCAGTTGTCTGTGCTACTTCGGCTTTTTCATATGGACTGTAGGCACCGTATTTATCATACTTACCATATCGGCCATACTTACCGTATTTACCATATTTTCCGTATCTGCCATAATAACCATTCTGGCTGAGGTCAACTTTGTTTAACACAACACCCAGAACACGGCAGCCGGTCTTGTCCAACTGGCTCTTTACCTTCTGTTCCAGACGGTAGCTTACTGCACCCTGTTCAACAACGATGATCGCACCGTCACAGTTGCTGGCTACAATAGCACTATCGATCAGGTTTGCCATAGGCGGTGTATCGATGATCACATAGTCGTAATCTTTCAAAGACTGGATCAGATCATGGAACAGATCTTCTTCCAGAAGCTCTGCCGGGTTTGGTGAATATGGTCCGGCAAAAATAACGCTGAAACCTTCATAGTTTGTTTCGTAAATAATGTCTTCTCTGTTTTTCTGACCACTGAGGTACTGGGAAAGACCGTTTACCTCACCTTCCAGCTGATAACGGGATACCAGAACAGATTTACGGATATCTGCATCAATGAAGATCACCTTTTTACCGATCTGTGCAAATGATGCTGCTACAGAAAAGGCAATATCACTTTTTCCTTCATCTGGAAGTGCGCTGGTAAACATAATGGTGTGGATGTTGCTTCCGCAGAACTGGATATTGGTACGCAGGGTCTTAAGAGATTCTCTATAGTTATAATCATCTTTTATTTCGCGTTTTAAAGAAATTACTTTGTTATTCATTTACGATCTCCCTGCTTTCCTTTTTTCTTATCGTCTTTGTTATGCATATGAGAACGGCTGAGTGTCTGTTCATTCTTATTTTCTTCTGCTTCACCTTCACGAAGAGGTACAGATGCAAGAACAGTCAGTCCCATATATTTCTCTACATCTTCTTCTGTCTGAATAGTATCATTTAACAGCTCTTCTACAACTGTCAGACCACATACCAGAACAATTCCTAACATAGCTCCGATCATGGCATTCTTGCCATTGCTTGGGCTTGCCTTTTTATCAGATACAGTACCTTCCTCAATTACTTTAGGAGGAACCATTTCCATAATGTCTCCGATATACTCGGAAGAAGTCTTTGCAACGGAGTCTGCAATATCCTTTGCCATCACCGGATCTGGATCCTGAGCAGTGATAGAAAGAATTCGGGTATCATTTGGGTTATTAATGGTAATCTTGCTGACCATATTTTCGTAACTGATATCCAGTTTCAGTTTATCAATGACTTCTGAAATAACCGGACGGCTGGTTACGATGATCTTGTAGTCCTGAGTCAGCTGGCTTCCGATCTGCAGGTCAGCTAAAGATGTCAGTGTAGTTTCTTTTGAAAGAATATATACCATTGAAGTCGAGGTATACTGCGGGGTAATAGCAAACTTGCTGAACAGACCGAAGGCGCCCCCCATGATCACGCCTGCGCCAACGATCCAGAGAATTCTCTTCTTTAACGCGCGGAACAGCTGGAGAAGATCGATCTCTACTTCGTCATCATTCATGTTGATTGTCTTGTTATCCATACGTACTTTTTCCTTTTCTTCCTATTATTATATAGTTTCTTTTTTTATGACGCGCAACGCGTTCTGGTAAGTAATGCACCAGATCTGTTGTGCATCAATATGACCGTCAAGCCATTTGAGTGCCTCTGTGATTTGAGGCGGTCTGTAATCTGACCTGTGCATGTCTGTCCCCAGGAAATGGATCACTCCTGATTTTACCTGTTCCCTGCACCACCGTACCTCCGGTGAGAACCAGTGTCCCTGGATACTGTCGTAATTCATCTGAAGTTTACATCCAATATCAAGGAGCTCTGAAGTTCCTTTTTTTCGCAGGCAACCGTAACGCTCCATATGAGCAAGAATAGGCGTGTACCCGTTAGAGACCAGTTTGCGGATCCCCTGAAAAAGAATTTCATAAGAAACAGAAGGCATAAATTCTACCAGAACATATTGGCTGTCTGCCATGGTATATGCCTTCCCCTCATTCAGGCGCTGTGCAAGCTCATCGTGATAAAATGTTTCCTGGCCCGGAAAGATCCTGAACTTAGGATAGGTTTTCCGAATTTCCTGCTGAAGAAGCTTTGCTGAGTCATTTAATCCTTTCAGCACATGGCGTCTGGAATAGTGAGGTGTAGCGATCACACCTACAATCCCCTGGTCGGCCGCCCGTTTCAGCATTTCAACGGATTCTTCCATTGTCCTTGATCCATCATCCACACCCGGTATCACATGTGCATGAACATCTATTATTCGCTGCCGAACTTTCATTTTTATTAGTACCTTTCTTCCGGAATATTCTCAATGGGTTTTAATGCAGAAATAAGAAGTGTCAATTTTTAAGAATACCCCCCCCCCTCCCCCAGCTAAATACTATATAGTTTCCGCTTCGGCACGCCGGGACTGCCTAAAAGGGGATTTTTTCTATGAATGATTTTACATCATATTCTTTATAAAAGAAAGGTCATTTTTGTTTTTTTATGAAAAATAAGGCCAAAGTTATTGTTTGTAACCTTTGCCTTAGTGAATTACTTCCTATTATATAGTGTTACACTGCGTTATTTCAGTTACAAAGCCAATTGATTTGCCAGGATCACACTGGCTGCCAGGCTGACAAACGCTGCTAAAAGTCCGCCTGCAAGCGTATAACGGGTACGGCTGATGCCTGCAGAACCGAAATAGACACTCATACAGTAAAGCACGGTTTCCGTACTTCCCATAAGAATAGATGCCATAAGCCCCACCTGGGAGTCGGGACCATAATTTTTAAACAGATCCAGCACCAGGCCTACTGCGGCAGAGTTGGAAACGAGACGTATAAAAGCAATGGGGATAATGGGGCCGGGGAGACCGATGGAAGTAGCCGGAACTTCTAAAATATGGGTTAAAAATTCTAAAAATCCCGATGCACGAAGGACGCCTACCGCTGTCATTAATCCAACTAATGAAGGAAGGACCTGGACAACGGTCTGCATCCCCTCTTTTGCGCCATATAAAAAATCATCAAATACCGGTCTTTTTCCAAGTATGGCGAAACCAACAATATAAAAAATGATCAGTGGAACCATAAAATCTGATAAAAATAAGAGAAAGCCCATAAAAAATGCCTGCCCCCACGCATGTTTTGTTTTTACAGCATACGCTGGAACAGGTTTTATTATGTAACAAATATATCCCCCGCGCAAGCGCAGGGGATATAAGTAGGAAGTATGCATTTTGCGAATATACGATCCAGATTATGCCTCAGTAAATAATGGAGTGGAGTAATATCTGTCGCCACTGTCCGGAAGAAGAGCTACAATGGTCTTTCCTTCGTTTTCAGGACGTTTTGCAAGCTGGATCGCTGCGTATAATGCTGCACCGGAAGAGATACCGGTTAAGATACCTTCTGTTTTTGCAAGAAGTTTGGATGCTTCAAACGGATGCTCATTGTCGATGGGCATAACTTCGTCATAAACCTTGGTGTCTAATACTTTTGGAACGAAGCCGGCGCCAATTCCCTGGATCTTGTGGGCACCGCCGTGTCCTTCAGACAGTACAGGAGAAGTTGCAGGCTCTACTGCTACTACCTTTACATTTGGGTTCTGCTCTTTTAAGTATGTGCCAACGCCGGTAATGGTACCGCCGGTACCTACGCCAGCTACGAAGAAGTCTACCTGACCCTCTGCATCTCTCCAGATCTCAGGACCTGTGGTCTCTTTGTGGATCTTCGGGTTTACAGGGTTTACAAACTGGCCTGGGATAAAACTGTCCGGGATCTCTTTTGCCAGCTCATCTGCTTTTGCGATAGCTCCGCTCATTCCCTTATCACCAGGTGTGAGAACGATTTCAGCTCCATAGGCCTTTAAGATGTTGCGGCGCTCTACGCTCATGGTCTCAGGCATGGTCAGGATCACACGGTAGCCCTTGGATGCTGCTACAGATGCAAGTCCGATACCTGTATTTCCGGAAGTTGGTTCAATGATAACAGAACCTGGCTTTAAAACACCTCTTGCTTCTGCATCTTCGATCATCGCTTTTCCTACACGGTCTTTTACACTTCCTGCCGGGTTAAAGTATTCCAGCTTCAGTAAAATCCTTGCCTTTAATCCTTCTTTTTTCTCCAGATTTACCGGTTCTAAAAGTGGTGTGTTTCCTACTAATCCTGCTGCTCCCTTAACGATTCCTGCCATAATAAGCTCCTTTCCATGCATTGTATGATACCAGATCCTTCACCTTTTGATCCTGGTCCCATATGCCTATCTGTTTACTGGGTTTTGATTTATGGGTATTATAAAACCTATAAACCCACTTGTCAATAGGTTTATGGGTTTTTTGTATTGCTGACCATAGCTCCGCTGGCATCCATATAATACCAGGTATCTCCCACCTGTACCCAGCCGGTCTGTTTTACATAATCTTTCATGTAATACCATTTTCCGCCGATCTTCTTCCAACTGTTTGCAGGTATCTTTTCACTGTAATCGGTAAATGAAAGTTCAATGGTCACATGATCATTGATCCCGTCTACATTTCCTTCCTGTGTACACTGCCAGATGGTACGGTTTGGATAGTTGTTAATGGTGCCATAGCGGGCGTACCAGATATCGTATGGGATTTCTGCTGTATTTAAGTGATTAGTAAGCCAGTCATTATTTGCATATACGATGGGACAGTAACCTGCATCTGCGATCACTTTACAGAAGGCATTGACATTTTCCGTGATCTGGGCGGAACTTAAGCCCTGTTCCAGCAGGTAATTGGACTCCACATCATAGGCAACCGGATAGGATACCGAAAAATCCTTGATAACCCGGAGCACATATTCTGCTTCGTCTGCTGCCGTCTGTGCATCCAACGCCTGTGTATAGAAGAAAACACCTGTTTTTATACCATGAGCTGCTGCTTCCGTTATATTCCGGTCAAAATACGGATCTTTATCCTTATAATAACCAATACGGATCATGGCAAAACCGACGCCATCTGCAGCTACTTTTCCCCAGTCAATGCCATTTTCCCGGTTTGCACGGTTCTGATATTTTGTCACGGTGATACCTTTTGCCACTGCCCCTTCAATGGGAGTGCCGGAAGCATCTACATAACTGCCATTTTCAAAGTCCCATGCTTTTGCCTGGGCTGCCATAGGAAAAGCCAGCGAAACTGCAAGCATAGCTGCCGCTAATTTTAAAGATCTCTTATATTTTATATGCCAGATCTTATTCCCGTTCTTTCTCATTTATTATTTTCTTCCTTTCTCTGCTTTGCATTTTTAAGTTTTACTCTCATTCTTTGATTATAACATTATCCCATTATAAAAATATTAACTTTTGTCGAAGAAAGTCTAAAAATTCTCCTACCATTCTTCTAAACAGTCAGCTATAATAAATACAGTTATGCAACACGGGGGATTTTTTATGTCTAAAGTTTGGGAATTTTTTGAAAATATGAATGAGGCTGTTTATGCCTCTGATGTGGATACATACGAACTGCTCTATTTGAATAAAGCGGCCAGAGATCTGTTTCAGTTTAAGGATGAGTCTGATTATAAAGGAAAAAACTGCTATGAGATCCTGCAGCAATGTTCTTCCCCCTGTGCCATGTGCACCAACAACCGCTTAAAACCCGGTGTGTTTTATGAATGGTCCCGTTTTAACCCGCTGGTGCGCCGTTCTTATCTGCTGAAAGACACCATGGTAATTGACGATGGACGCAGAGTCCGTATTGAAATGGCAATTGACCTGGATATTCATGAACTGGCTAAACGTTCTTTTTCTGAATTTACAGACAATGAAGCACTGATCAATGAGGGACTTCGCTGTGCACTGGCAGAAGAAACACCGGAACAGTCTATTGATACATTATTACAGTATCTGGGGCAGATGTTCCAAAGTGACCGTGTTTATATTTTTGAGAAAAATAAACATGGCAATTTTGACAATACTTATGAATGGTGTGCTTCTAAGGTTTCCCCTCAGAAAAATATTTTACGCAATATCCCGCCGGAAACCATGGGTACCTGGATTCCTACCTTCCAGAAAGGTGAAAGTATTATCATCCGGAATGTGAATGAGATCGTATCTTATGACCCCACTGTATATGAAACACTGATACCGCAAAACATTGCGCGCCTTATTGTCAGCCCTATTTGCCGTGACCGGGAAGTAATCGGTTTCTATGGTATTGACAATCCGCCACTTGACCGTATGGATCATATTGCTTTTATGCTCCAGCTCCTTGGACATTTTATCAATTCCATGCTGCGGCGCAGAGACCTGGTTGGGAAACTGGAAACATTAAGCTACCATGACCAGCTTACCGGTGCGAAAAACCGTCATGCCATGAACGAAAAGCTGGCTTCTCTTGCAAACGGTGGAAGTCTTGGCATTATTTACAGTGATGTAATGGGCTTAAAGCAGATCAACGATGATTTTGGACACCAGGCGGGTGATGAGGCGTTGATCTATGCCTGTGAAAATTTAAAGGCTCATTTTCCGGATAAATGTGTTTACCGTATTGGCGGTGATGAATTTCTGGTACTGATACCGGGTATTACAGAAAATCTTTTTCAGTCTATGATCCGTTCTATGTTAGTTGACATGGCTAAAAGTTCGGTTCACCTGGCACTTGGTTCTGTCTGGGTGGATGACTGCACCGGAAAAGTAGAAAAATCGCTGTCTGAGGCAGATGCCAGAATGTATGAAGATAAACGTGCTTATTATGCCAAGAACCGGCAGTTAGACCGAAGGAGACACTGATCATGGTGTCTCCTTTTTTATTAGGATATACCCGAAATGAGGTGAGCATTTTGGGGAAGATCTATGTGGGGTTACGGAGATGATCCATGATCTTACAGAAAATGACCGCTGCCAGTGTACTTACCATTGTTGCTGCAAAACAGGGACCGGTGACGGCTGCCGGGGATGTACTGTGATACTGGCTTCTGTATGCAATGATATTCACCGGGATCAGCTGAAGGGATGAAATATTCATGATCAGAAAGGTACACATTTCATTACTGGCAGTGCCTTTCGAGACTGCGTGAATTGTCCTTTTCGCCACTTTCTCTTTTCTGCGCTCTTCTTCTACCTTTTCCAGTTCTTTCATGGCTTTTAAGCCTGCAGGTGTCGCCGCCCAGCCAAGTCCCAGGATATTTGCAATGAAATTTACACAGATCTGTCTGGCGGCTTCACAGTCTGGCGGCAGATCCGGAAAGAGGAATTTCAAAGCCGGTCTCATTTTTTCTGAAAGCTGTTCTACCAGCCCGGCTCTGCTTCCGATCTCTAAGATCCCGTTCCAGAAAACTACGATCCCCAGCATGGTGATACTCAAGGTCACGGCTTCCCCTGCTGCGTTTAAGGCTCCTTCTGTTACCTGAGCCAGCCTTCCGTGAAACGTGCCCCATATGATCCCCAGAAAAAGCATTCCGCTCCAGATATAATTTAACATATTCCTTTTTCCTGTATTGCCTATACGCCCATTTATACACATTTTATGCTCTTTCACACAGAGAAATACACATTCTTATGGTGGAAAAAGTTATCCACAATCTAAATCTTGTATTTTCTCTTCTTTTTACCACATATCTTGTGTTTGTCGGTGGATAATGTGGATAACTTTGGGGATAACTCTGTTTATAGTGTGTGTAAAGCATGGGGAAACTGTGGGGAAATATGGATTTTTATGTGGAAACCGGAAATTTTGTGGATTTTTTATCCACATTTTGGCAGATTTTGCGGTTTCCTTTTGGGCTTTTCCTTGTTTTTTCCTGCTTTTTCTTGTTTTGCCGTTTTACTGTTTTTATTTTACCGGCATATACAGTTCCAGGAAATAAATGTTGCTGTCTTCTCCTAAAAACGAAGTCATATTATTGGAATACAGAACTCCTGTTGGCTCTGCTCCCTGTTCCTTTCCCCAGCGGACCATCTGGCAGGCTGTTTCTTCATCGGGATAAATATTTTCAGACTCCAGGATCGTATAAATACAGGGAACGGGTGCAGTCTGCGGATATTGTTCCAGATGGAAGTCACTGCTGATAAAGGGACCTACTTCCTGATACAGAAACAGCTTGGTGCCCTGCTCCTGCATCTGCCCTTCTTTTATGGAAAATTCGGTATAGAAATAAGTCATGTCCAACCCGCCTGTTTCAGATGACAGGGAAAACCATTTTTGCAGACTTGCGTGGAGACTGTCGCAAACTCCTAACTGATAAGCTACCGGAAAATTTTTCCAGGTACATTTTCCACCGTATTGCTCTGCCATTTGCATATCTTTTGTGGCAAGCTGCATACGGGCAATGGCCTGCTGATGATAGTGGATCTTCACCTCTTCCTGTTTTATACGGGTCTGCAGATGTTTTTTCATATATTCTACAGAATTCTCGCCTTTTATGTATCCTTCGATTTCTTCCAGGCTATCATTCATTTTTCTCTTATATAGGATAACCATCAGTCTGAACAGGTCTTCTTCCAGATAATAACGGTATCCGTTTTCCTTTTTTCTCGCCTTTATGATCCCTTTTTTTTCATAAAAACGGAGAGTATCCCGGCTTACGCCCACAATTTCGGACATATCGCCTATGAGATACTCTCGCTGTTTTATTTCCGTTCTGTTTTCTGCCATGCCTTTCCAGTCTCCTGTTTTCCCATTTTCTCACGATCAACATTTCTTCCGAATGTGTTTATGAATGTTATCTTATCCGGATTTTGTGAGCTGGTCAATGGGACGCAGAAAATCGAAAGGAAACTGTAAAGTTTTATCTGGATATTTATCTTACTCCAAATTTGGTTCCCCGTTTGATGGTACCGTTGCTGTTCCATTCATTGTAAACATATGGTCCTCCATCTGTGGTACCGTTTTCTGTAAATTCATGAGTTCCGCCATTATAGCTGTAGTTGCCCGTTACCATTTTGCAGGTACTGGTATCAAAATAATAAACATTTCCGTTGATCTTCATAATACCACCCTGAAGTTCTCCGGTATCAGCCGCATAATACCAGGTGCCGTCCTTCTGGATCCAGCCGGTTCTCATTAACTGGTCATCGCCAAAATAAAACCAGTGATTTTTATACTGTACCCAGTTATTGGTGCAGTAAGCTCCATCACCCCACTGATACTTTACGCCTTTTCCTGTACCTGTAAAACCTGCTGCAAAAGATGTCATAGCGCTTCCTGCCGTCAGAGCCAGCGCAAGTACTGTAATAGCAAAACGTTTCTTCATAAATTAAATGCCTCCTGCGTTTTTATATATGACAACGTCCCCCTCATGGAACATGTCCTTTTGTTTTATGCAGAAAGCATACACCTTGAAGTTACTCCAAGGTCAAGGCAAGTAAGGATTTTGTAAGGGTTTGTAAGAAAAAACGGCCATACCTTTTTATGGGTATGACCGGTATTTTTTGGGGGACTCGCGAACTCGTACCAACATGCTTATCTGTCTGCTTACGCAGGCGGTTCATGCGTTACAATTCTCCCACCAGTTCTTTCATCACATCATCTACTTTTTCAATCTTTTCGGCTCTGTAAGCGTTGCTGCCGCAGAAGAGAAGGGCGTTGTCTTCGTCTCCTTCTGCTGCATTTACCAATGCCTTTGTGATGCAGTAAGGAATGGTTTTGATATCGCAGTGTTCCAGACACTGGAAGCAGGTTTTGATGGCCGGACGGACGCCGTCTTTGATCTGCTGTAAAAACGGATTTAAGATGGCACGTCCTGGCATTCCTACCGGGCTCTGGGTGATAACGATATCTTCTTTTTTTGCGTTGATGTAAGCCTGTTTGTAAGCATCCGGAGCGTCACATTCTTCTGTCGTGACAAAACGAGTTGCCACCTGTACGCCTTCTGCCCCCAGTTCAAACTGGTGTTTTACATCTTCATGGGTATAAATTCCCCCGGCAGTTACTACCGGGATATGTTTCTGGTATTTTTCTTCGTAAGTCTTTACCACTTCCATAATGGAGCGGACTTCTTTATCGTAGGCTTCCTGGTTATAGGTATTTGGCACATCTTTGGTGTCTGCGCCGTACTCAGCCAGTTCTTCTCTGGAAAAGCCCAGATGACCACCGGCTAAAGGTCCTTCTACTACTACAAAATCAGGAACCTGCTTGTATTTTCTGTCCCAAAGTCTGCAGATAACCTGTGCAGACTTTGCGGAAGATACGATGGGGGCAAGCTTTACTTTTTTTACTGCCTGCTTGCAAAATTCTTCGCAGTTTTCTTTTGCGTCTGCAACACCGGCTTTCATCTCTTCGTAAGCAGCCTGTGCATATTCCGGAAGACGTACCGGAAGACCTGCGCCGGATACAATGGCATCTGCGCCGCATTTAATAGCTTCCTTGACCCACAAGTCATAGTGCTTGGTGGCTACCATAATATTAAAACCGATAGCTCCTTTTGGCGCAATCTCTCTGGCTTTCTGCATCTCCCGCCTGATAGCGCGCAGATTTGCCTCTACAAAGTTGGTCTTAAAATCAGGTTCCCTGAAACCGATCTGTGCTGTGGAGATCAGTCCCATGCCGCCGGAAGCTGCTACAGCTCCCGCCAGTTTATGAAGGCTGATGCCTACGCCCATACCGCCCTGGATCACTGGTCTTTGCAGTACCAGATCTCCTATTTTTAAAGCTTTGATCCCACTCATTACATTCTCCTAAATCTTTCGTATCTGTGCTCTGCCAGCTCTTCCCCTGACATATCCTGATACTTTTTCATAAATCCGATCATAGACCGGTCCATATAGCCTGCGATGCGGTACAGTGTATCTGTATTTGCCGGTTCTTCCTCCGGTATGATCCGCTCGATCAGTCCCAGTTCCTTTAAATCAGCAGCGGTCACTTTCATGACTCTGGCTGCTTCCGGCGCCTTTTTACTGTCCTTATAAAGGATAGACGCAAAGCCTTCCGGTGATAAAATGGAATAAATGGCATTTTCCATCATCCATACTTCGTTTGCTACTGCCATAGCCAGCGCACCGCCGCTTCCGCCTTCGCCGATGACGATAGAAAGCACCGGTACTTTTAAATCCGACATTTCAAACAGATTTCTTGCAATGGCTTCTCCCTGACCTCTTTCCTCTGCTTCCAGGCCGCAGAAAGCTCCCGGTGTGTCTACAAAGCAGATAATGGGGCGTCCGAAGGTTTCTGCCTGCTTCATTAAGCGTAGCGCCTTGCGGTAGCCGTCTGGAGACGGCATACCGAAGTTGCGACGGATATTGTCTTTGGTGTTCTTTCCCTTCTGCTGTCCGATGACAGTCACCGGCATGCCGTGGAACATGGCAATACCGCCAACAATGGCTCCGTCATCTTTAAAGCAGCGGTCTCCATGGAATTCCATAAATTCATCAAAAACAGCGTTGATATAGTCAAGAGCGGTGGGTCTGTCTGCCTTTCTGGAAAGAAGGACTGTATCCCAGGCACTCTTTTCTGTGTTTTCCTGAGACTGTGGAGCTGCCAGGGTATTTACAGGTATATCTGTCTTAACCCCGTTCTCTTCCACATCCATATCATGTTTTCTATGCATGTAAAGGATCCGTCCGATCACATGCTTCTGGTCCTGACGTGGAAGGATCATGTCTACAAATCCATGTTCTAACAGGAATTCCGCTCTCTGGAAACCTTCCGGCAGCTTCTGTCCAATAGTCTGCTCAATGACTCTTGGGCCTGCAAAGCCGATCAATGCACCTGGTTCCGCAATAATAATATCACCTAACATGGCAAAACTTGCTGTCACACCGCCGGTGGTTGGATCAGTGAGAACACTGATAAACAGCTGTCCTGCTTCATGGTGACGCTTTAAGGCTGCGGAAGTCTTTGCCATCTGCATCAGGGAAACAATGCCTTCCTGCATTCTGGCACCGCCGGAGCAGGCAAACAGGATCACCGGAAGTTTTTCTTTGGTAGCACGTTCTACTGCCTCAGTGATCTTCTCCCCAACTACATGGCCCATACTGCTCATGATAAAGCGGGCGTCACAGACACCTACAACAGCAGGATTTCCGTCGATCTTTGCCTTTCCAATAACAATGGCTTCATTCAGATTTGTTTTTTCTCTGGCTGCTTCTACCTTTTTTTCGTAATTTGGAAAATCCAGAGGATTGGAAAATGGCATTTCTTTATTCCATTCCTCAAAAGTTCCTACATCGGTAAGCATTTCGATCCTGCGGTAAGCATGAACACGGAAGTAGCCGCCGCATTTGGGGCATACATAGTAATTGTTCTTTACGTCTTCCACATAGATCGGCTGCCCGCATTTATTACATTTGCGCCATAAGCCTTCCGGGATGGATGGTTCTTCTCCTTCATGGCTTACCGGTCTGTATTTGGTATCTATTTTTGTATACGTTTTTCTGAACATGTTGCGCAGCATACGACAACTTCCTTTCTGCATTATCCTTATTCAGGATCATAAATATCCGTCCGCGACCTGGTCGCGGAGGATTTTTCCAGATTAAAATCATTTTATGTAGTCCGGGAAATACTTTTCAATAAATCCGGTGTCTGTATCACCCTTCTGAAAAGCCTCATTTTCCAGGATCTCATACTGAAAATCAATATTTGTTTCAATGCCTTCTATGATGACCTCGCCTAAAGCACTGCGCATTTTTGCAATGGCAGATGCCCTGTCTTTATCGTAAACGATCAGTTTCATAAGCATGGAGTCATAGTTAGCAGGTACTTTATAATCATTGTAAATGTGTGTATCCACGCGGACACCATTTCCACCAGGAATATGCACATTGGTAATGCGGCCCGGACATGGCATAAAGTGCTTTTTCGGGTTTTCCGCATTAATACGGCATTCAATGGCATGTCCCTTGATCTGGATGTCTTCCTGTGACACACTTAATGGCTCTCCTGCAGCAACACGGATCTGCTCTTTGATCAGATCGATGCCGGAAACCAGCTCTGTTACAGGATGCTCTACCTGGATACGGGTGTTCATTTCCATAAAATAGAAATTTTTGTCTTTATCCAACAAAAACTCAATGGTTCCTGCATTTTCGTAATTCACGGCTTTGGCTGCCTTTACTGCAACTTCACCCATTTTTTTACGAAGTTCAGGGGAAATGACCTCACAAGGGGACTCTTCCATTACCTTCTGATGACGGCGCTGGATGGAGCAGTCACGTTCTCCCAAGTGAACAACATGGCCAAATTTGTCACCCATGATCTGAAATTCCACATGACGTGGTTTTTCAATATATTTTTCAATATACATGGTGTCATCGGAAAATCCCTTTACAGACTCTAACTGAGCTGCATTAAAATGCTCTGTAAAGTCCTCTTCGCTTCTGGAAATACGCATTCCCTTTCCGCCGCCGCCGGAGGAAGCCTTGATCATGACCGGAAAACCAATCTCTTTTGCCATGACAAGTCCATCTTCTGCTGTGTATACAGGCTCTTTGCTTCCAGGAACAACAGGAACTCCGGCCTGCATCATGGTATTTCTGGCTTCTGACTTATTTCCCATGCGGTTGATGATCTCAGCAGACGGTCCGATAAAGGTAATGTTGCACTGCTGGCAAAGTTTTGCAAAACGGGCATTTTCAGATAAAAATCCAAATCCCGGATGAATGGCATCTGCCTTCATTGCAACAGTTGCGGAGAGAATACGCTCCATATTCAGATAGCTCTGGCTGGAAGGAGCCGGGCCAATACAGATGGCTTCATCTGCCAGAAGAGTGTGAAGACAATCCTTATCAGCCTCAGAGTAAACTGCAACGGTGCGAATGCCCATTTCACGGCAGGCTCTGATGATGCGGACTGCGATCTCACCTCTGTTTGCGATCAATATCTTATTAAACATTTCAAATCTCCTATGGACCAGTATTATCTATCCGATCATAAAGGTCAGTTCGCCAACAACTGCGATCTTGCCGTCTACCGTAGCAGTTGCTTTTCCTACGCCAACCGGTCCCTTCTGCTTGATGATCTCACATTCCAGTCTTAAACGGTCTCCCGGAACTACTTTGTGCTTGAATTTTACGTTATTTAAGCCGCCAAAATATGCAGTCTTTCCCTTGAAATTCTCCTGGGAAAGAATCGCTACAGCGCCGGTCTGAGCCAGTGCTTCCACGATCAGAACGCCCGGCATAACCGGTTCTTGTGGGAAATGGCCTCTGAAATATGGCTCATCATAAGTAACAGATTTGTAGCCAACTGCCTTTACGCCCGGCTCTAATTCTTCAATACAGTCTACCAGGAGAAATGGATGTCTGTGCGGAATGATCTCCTGGATTTCTTTAATACCCATTAACATGGTTGTTGCCCTCCTATTTTCTCTCGGAACCAATGTTCTCCCGGAACCTTTTTTATTTGGAAAGGTTCCAGGAGGACATCTTATTTAATACGGAATAATGGCTGTCCGTACTCTACTACTTCCTCATTATTTACAAGGATCGCTTCAATAACGCCGTCATATTCGCTTTCGATCTCGTTCATCAGCTTCATAGCTTCAATAATGCCAAGTACCTGTCCCTTTTTCACAGTATCTCCCTCTTTTACGAAGCTTTCTGCATCCGGGGAAGAAGAACTGTAGAAGGTTCCTACTAATGGGGAGGTGATCACTTTATCAGAAGCAATGTCATGGCTTTCTGCTGCTTCCGGTGCAGCTGCAGGTGCTTCTGCGCCTGTGGAAGCTGCAGTGAGTACAGGTGCTGCACTTGGAGCCGGAACTGCTGCTACAGCGCCAGGTGCGCCAACGGTGATGATCTTTGCTTCTTCTTTCTCTTTCTTAAGGGAAATATGCATATCGCCCTGGTCCAGTTTAAAGCTGGTCAGCTTTGAATCAGATACAGCCTGAACCAGTGTCAGGATTTCATCCATATTCATGTCCACGTTCTCCTTCCTTATGCAGTGAATTTCTTCACGATCAGGCTGGCATTATGTCCGCCAAAGCCTAAAGAGTTGCTGATGGCATAATTTACATCCATAGATACGCCCTCATGCATGGTGTAATCTAAGTCGCAGCCTTCACCTGGATTTTCCAGACCTACCGTTGGATGTACATAGCCGTCTTCAATGCTCTTTACACAGGTAATGAACTCTACACCGCCTGCTGCGCCTAATAAGTGGCCGATCATGGACTTGGTGGAGTTGATCTTTACTTTATTTGCATGAGCGCCTAAAGCCAGTTTAATAGCCTTTGTCTCGAATAAGTCATTGTGATGGGTGCTGGTTCCGTGAGCATTTACATAATCAAGCTGCTCTGGGGTAATTCCTGCATCCTTCATGGCAAATTCCATTGCCTTTGCAGCGCCGCTTCCATCTTCTGCAGGGGAAGTAATGTGGTATGCGTCACAGGTTGCACCGTATCCAACTACTTCTGCCAGGATCTTAGCCCCTCTTGCCTGTGCGTGCTCTAAGGACTCTAATACAACGATACCGGCGCCTTCGCCCATAACGAAACCATTTCTGTCCTGGTCAAATGGGATAGATGCTTTCTTTACATCATCGGTGGTGTTTAATGCAGTTAAGGAGGTAAAGCCAGCCACACCAATTGGAGTAATACTTGCTTCTGTACCGCCTGCTACCATTACATCTGCCTCACCATGCTGGATGGAACGGAATGCTTCGCCGATGGAATGGGTACCAGTTGCACATGCAGTTACTACGTTGATGCATTTTCCCTTAAGACCAAACTGGATAGAAACATTTCCTGCTGCCATGTTACTGATCATTAATGGTACTAATAATGGCTCTACTCTTCCCGGTCCTTTTTCTAACAGTCTCTTTTCGTTGCGCTCTAAAGCCTGTAAGGAACCAATACCGGATCCTACGCTTACGCCAACACGGAAAGGATCTTCTTTTTCCATGTCAATGCCTGATGTTTCCAGAGCTTCCTTTGCTGCTGCTACTGCAAACTGGCAGAATGTTTCCATACGACGTGCAGTTTTCGGATCCATATACTGCTTTGGATCAAAATCTTTTACTTCTGCTGCCAGCTTGCATTTAAAATCAGCTGTATCAAAATGAGTGATTGGTGCAATGCCTACTGTATTTGACTTGACTGCAGTCCAAAAAGCCTCTACACTATTTCCAATTGGGGTAATAGCGCCCATACCTGTTACTACTACTCTTGTATTCATATATTTGACTCCTGTTCTATTTTTGCCTGATTGGCGGTGTAACGAAACAGCGAAAGCTGTTTTACTACATAGCCATGCCTCCATCAACAGATATTACCTGACCGGTAATATAGCGTGCTTCCTCAGATGCTAAAAACGCAACTGCATTTGCAATATCTTCCGTCTCACCAAAAGCTTTCATAGGAATATTTTCCATGATTGCTTTCTTGATATCATCTTTTAACACATCTGTCATTTCTGTCTTAATAAATCCTGGTGCAACTGCATTTACAGTAATACCGCGGCTTGCCAGCTCTTTTGCTGCACTCTTGGTCAGTCCGATGACGCCGGCCTTCGCTGCACAGTAATTTGCCTGTCCTGCATTTCCTAATACACCGGATACAGAAGAAATGTTGATGATGCGGCCGCTCTTCTGCTTTAACATCTGTCTTGCAATGTGACGGGTGCAGTTGAACACGCCCTTTAAGTTGGTCTGGATCACTGCGTCAAAGTCTTCCTCAGACATTTTCATTAACAGGTTGTCTCTTGTGATACCTGCGTTATTTACCAGGATATCCAGACGTCCATGCTCTTTCACTACTGCATCTAACATTTCCTTGCAGCTTTCAAAGTCGGAAACATTGCACTGAACTGCCTGTCCGTTTCCTCCGGCTGCCTGGATTTCTTTTACTACTTCCTCTGCCTTTGCAGCAGAACCATTATAATTTACGATCACAAATGCGCCTTTTGCCGCTAACGTTTTAGCGATCTGGCGTCCAATTCCGCGGCTTGCGCCAGTAACCAGTGCAATCTTTCCTTCCAGCATGTTTATTCTCCTTCTACGCCTCTTTTAAAGCTTCTACTACCTTTTCTATATCCTCTAACTTCTCAACGTTTAATGTTTTTACGCTGCGGTCGATCTTTCTCATAAAGCCAGCCAGTGTCTTTCCTGGTCCGATCTCAATGAAAGTATCCACACCGTCTGCCAGCATGGTTTCCACACACTGCTGCCATTTTACAGAAGAAGAAACCTGCTTTACTAAAAGATCTTTTACAGGTTCTGCCTCTGTTACATACTGGGCAGTCACATTAGCTGCATATGGGATAACCGGCTTGTGGATCTCTACGTTTTCAAGAACCTTTCCCAGCTTCTCGCCTGCGCCAACTAACATTCCTGAATGGAATGGGCCGCTTACATTTAACATAATGGCACGTTTTGCACCTGCTGCCTTTAACTTCTCACAGGCTTCTTCTACTGCTGCTTTCTTACCGGAAATAACGATCTGTCCCGGACAGTTGTAATTGGCGATCCATACACCGTCTATATCAGCAGTTACTTCTTCAATCACTGCTGCATCTAATGCCAGGATGGCTGCCATAGCGCCTTCTCCGGCAGGAACTTCTTCCTGCATGAAGATGCCTCTCTGACGTACCGTTGTAATGGCATCTTCTTCGCTCATAACCCCTGCTGCTGCCAGTGCACAGTACTCGCCAAGGCTTAAACCAGCTGCTACGTCTGGTTTTACGCCATTTTCTTCTAAAACCTTCATCATGGCAATGAACGCAAAAAAAGAATCGCTTTGACAAGCGATTCTTTTTTTGCGTCCACTCCCAAAGGGGAATGGATCAGATCTCACCACAGTAAAACAGGTCTTCCAGCTCTTCAGCGGTGAAGCCTTGGGCGGCCAGCAGGTCAATATCCTCCGGAGAATACCCAAAGGCCAGCGCCACGGTTTTCAGTTCATCCAAATGGGTCGTGTCTTTTTCCGCATGGGGGAAACTGCGGCAGTATGGATCGTTCATCAGGAACCGGGGGTATCTGAACCGGAACAGCTTGCTGTCATCAAAGGTCTCCCGGTCGAGCCGCCCAGTCTGGTTGATCCGCAGGATCTCTCCGCACTGGACAGGAACCTTCCGGATCTTTCCAAGCGGTACTTGAAGCTTCCGGAGCGCCTGACGAAGGATTTCTTCCGTTGAGGCATAGAGATAGAGACCGCAGTCCGGGAAGAAATACAGGCAGAAGGGGTTGTCTCCCTTGACGATGTAGAAACTTCCGTCATCTCCCAGCACCGTGATCGTGAAGGAGCCTTCCAGCAGCTCCGCCATATACCGGAGGCTGTCAAAGTCTATATTGCCCTTCTGCACAATCAGCTGGACGGCGATGTAGCTGTCCGTCTCGATCCTGGTTCTGGAAAGATGCATGCTCTTCCGCAGGCTGATGTCATTGTCTAAAACGCCATTGTGGGCCAGGGCAAAGGTCCCAGTCTGCATGATCCCCCGGAACGGGTGGTTGTTATAGTTCTTTCTGGCACTGCCCTGGGTCGTCATGCGGGTGTGGCCCATGGCGAAGCGGGAGTTGTCGCGGACGTAGAAGTTCAGCTTGTGGCCGGGAATGGGCTTCTTATAGATATGGAGATTCCTGCCGGAGTCATAGGCCACACCGGTGGCGTCCGTTCCCCTGGCCTCACTGGCAGATGCCAGCGCATGGAGCATCTTGGATTTTTCCTTCCCGGTAAAGCGCAGCTCCGTGTCGATCAATCCAAACAGACAGCACATTGTCACACCTCCACTTCCGCCATAACCGGCTCATTGACATACAGACGCCGCTCTTTCAGATACCGCACCAGCTCTGTGGCCTGACAGCCGGAGACAAAGGTGGTCCAGGACAGGGCTTTCAGCTCGTCATCAGACAGATAGATTAAATAGGTTTTTCCAACTTCGATGTCGATATCTCCATCCACTTTTTGTTTGATATAAGCCGGCTTTTCAGCGGTTAGCTGCGGCGATCGTCTCTGTATGCTTTTTTGCAGCAGCTGTGTCTGTACCCGCCGTGGCCATTGAGACGCAGGGTTATACAGATGTGAACCCGGGAAATATCTGGTATGAGGATATCATGGAGGCCACGGAAGAGGGCATTGTGTCCGGGATTGGAAACGGGCAGTTCGCGCCGGACCGCCCTGTGACCATGCTGGGATTTGCCACGATGCTGGGACGTTATCTGAATCGCTTTGAGGGACTGGATGCTTACTGGCTGGAAAGCCCTTTGCTGATGCTCAACGCCTATTTGGACGCCAATAACGGTCATGCTGCGGGAGACTGCCTGACAAGAAGAGATGCCGTCTGTCTTGTGTTTGCCGCCACAGCCGCGACGCCGTGGCCGCAGAAAGAGGAACGCTTTCACGATCTGGGCAGTCTGCCTTCGGAAGAGCGGAATCAGATCGAATGTGCCGCCGCGCTGGGTCTGATCCCGGATGACGGCACAGGCTTGTTCCACCCGGAACAGTCTCTGACAAGGGCTGAGGCCGTCAGCATGATCCTCTCCCTCCACCATGTGCCGGAGGATACCGAAAGCACGCTGCGGCCAGTTTCTCTGTCCGGTTTCCGCCTTACATATGAAAATGAGGACGCTGTTCGCCATTCCTTCCGTTCCCGTGTCTACCTCGCGGCGATGCCGGAGGCCGTTCTGGAGGAATTTGCGGAGCGAGACTGGGAGCTGCGCTTTATGACCTCCGGTCTGGAAACGCTGAACGCGTCCTATGCCGGCGGGCTGGGTGTTACGATCCCATCCGGGAAAAATATCTGCGTGGATGTGGGTGCCAGCGCTTTCCTGCGGGATAACACCACAGTTCTCCATGAGATGGGACATTTTGAAGAGCAATATGCGTCGGCACAGGAAGAAGCCGCCATAACGAACGCGTTCCAGAAAGAGCAGGTTCTGATGGCCGCATTTCTGCACAGGGATTACTGTCGAAAGAATGTGGAGGAGTACTTTGCTGAAGTGTTCCGCGCCTATCTGCTGGGGAAGGATTTTTCCGAGACGGAGCCGCTGACATGGGCCGCAATGGAAATGCTGTCCCGGACATGGGAGGCGGACACATGAGCGAAAGCCTGTATGATTTCTGCCGGAAGTATGACCGGCAGTATTTACTGGAGGAATGGGACGGTGAGAAAAATCTCCCTCTGACACCGGATGGGGTGACCCACGGCAGTCACACCATGGCCTGGTGGCGGTGCGGAAGCGGCCATTCCTGGCAAGCGCTGGTCTATACCCGCACCGCCGGAAGCGGTTGTCCTTACTGTGCCGGTAAAAAATTGGGACAGAGCAATGACTTTGCATCGCTGTACCCGGATCTTGCTGTTCAGTGGGATACGCGGAAAAATGCCCCGCGAAAGCCGTCTGAATTCCCGGCGGGAAGCCACCACCTTGCGTGGTGGGTTTGTGAGAAGGGACACTCCTGGCGGGCCCAGATCAATTCCCGGGTCTCCGGCGGCTGCGGCTGCCCGGTCTGCGCTGGCAGGCTGGTGCAGCCCGGCGAGAACGTGGCGACCGACGCCGTACTGGTCGAGATCGGATGATCCCCATCGGCACATTCG
>ERZ773216.575-NODE-575-length-50884-cov-6.569419_pt1 | contig 50884 bp, 47 predicted proteins | sample MGYA00511259_ERZ773216 | MGnify/ENA primary metagenome ERZ773216 (study PRJEB29015, sample SAMEA2737764) | human gut metagenome | biome: human gut; feature: human-associated habitat; material: faeces | place: China | collected 2012 ... | reverse complement strand
ACAAAATCTTAATACTTGTTTTTAGGAGGGGTTTTTGCCCCTCCTATATTATTCTAGATATAGATTGACAAGTTACAGGAATTGTTGAAATATTATATAAAAGGGATAGTTTATTTATTGTTTAGGGACAGAAGAGGGAAGGGGAAACAGTTATGCAAAAACTACGAACAAAGAACATGGCGAAAAATAAAGAAGATTTCTATGCACAAATGAAAGATATGGAAAAGGAAGTCGTTGTCGAGCAGCTTTATCAGGCCCTGGAAACCTGCAGGGAGTGGGAATCTGTTGTGGATTGTACAGTAGATGGTATTTTTCTTACAGATGAGAAAGGTGTTCCTTACTACTCCAATTCGGCATACGAAAAAATATCCGGGCTTAAATGGGAGGAATATGAAAATGTTCCTGTTTCGGAATTTGTGAAAAGGGGATATCAGGATGTTGCGGGAGTTGTACTCGTTGAGCAAAGCCATAAGCCGGTGACCCTGGAAGCACATTTTCTGAGATCAGACAAAAGAGCACTGATCAGCTGTAATCCGATATATAATTCAAAAGGCGAAATGACAGGAATTGTTTCTAATTTGAGAGATATGGAGAGTTTGTATAAACTGAAGCAACAGTTAGAGCAAGAACGTAAAAACTCCCAAAAATATCAGGAAGAATTAGATTACCTGCGACAAAAATTAGGAGACAAGGGTGGCTTTGTTACGGAGGATATTGCAAGTAAGAGGGTCTTAAACCTTGCAAAGCAGATATCTGCAGTGGATACAACCGTACTGATTGTAGGTGAAACCGGTGTGGGAAAAGAGGAAGTTGCAAAATTTATCCATGATAATAGTCCCAGAGCAAGAAAGCCTTTTATAAAAATACATCTTTAAAAAATATTGTAATTGGCTCTAATGTGGAAAAAATTGATACAAAAGCTTTTTATGGTTGTACATCTCTTAATAGTATTGTGATTAATTCAACGAAGCTGGCATCTGGAAAGATTGGAGCTAATGCATTTAAAAAGATAAATAAAAATGTCAGAGTGTATGTTCTGGCGTCAAAGTATAAGGCATATAAGAAAATGCTAAAGAAAGCCGGAATTGGATCAAAAGCTAAAATTTATAAAATGAGAACTCGTTAATGAAGGTTGTGAAGTATGATCGAGTTGGTGCACAGCAGAAATTGTGCACCAACTAATGGAGAACGGAAATGAATGGGATAAAATTTCGAAAACGAAAAGTAGTGTTGTTTATGCTTGTTATTATAATGGTAAATCAGCTATTTGCCATACAAAAAATATATGCTGTGGAAAAGAACGATGTCAAAGTAGCATATCGTGAATTCCTTTCAGAAAAAAATTTGCTTTGGACAAATAGATATACGACAGATGAGGGAATAAAGTTTCGTTTGGAGGACTTGAATAAAGATGACAAACAGGAATTGCTAATTTATGATGAGTACGGTTCAAATGCCACTGGTCAATTAGCTGTATATGCATATATAAATAGAAAAGTAAAGTATATAGCTTCTTACCCTTTGTGGAAAGTGACTTTTTACAGGAATAAAGTAGGTTTTGTTTATTCTGAAATATATAGGGATGGGTATGAAAAAAGTTATCAGGTGTACAATGGAAAAAAGATTAAACAAAAATACACTTGCCAAGGCTTTTACGATGACAGCATGAAAAAAACAGTGGAAACCTATTATGATTCCAAAGGAAATAAAATCTCGAAAAAAACAGTTAAAAATCAAATACGTAAGCTGAAAAAGAATGGAAAGAAACTGACAATTTCGGAAGGGGCAAATAATATGTATTTGAACAATAAAGATAATTGGGATAAGTATATTTTGCTTAAGAAATAAGCGAGAAAAGAGGAGAATATTATGCGAAGACGAAGAACACATATCTGTGGAATTATGGTAATTATGTTGGTTATAATCAGCTTATTTACGTATCCACAAAGTATACAAGCAAAATCAAACAATGCACAGATTAAGAAGCTTGTGGGCAAAATGGAGAGTTATGAGTATAAACTTCTATCGGATGGCAAGAATAAGGTGAAATTAACCAAAACAGAGATGACAAAAGCCGCCGCATTGTCAATTGAACGAAATAATAAAAATCAAATTAAGGTTGCTGAATTTGGTGAAGATGATATCTATAAAATTTCAAATAAGAAATTGAAAGCGGCTGGGAAAAATCTTTTTGGAATCACGATTTCCAGTAAGAATTTGCCAACAACCTTCCAGAAAGATAGTCTTAGTGATGCTTATCGAAAAAAGAATGGAACTGCAGTTGTAAGTATTGCAAACATTGAAACAGAGACGGACTATGTTGTACATAGCATTAAGATTACCAAGAAGTCGGGAAATACATATCGGGTAAAGAAAAATTTATATTATGGATATTGGGGATCAAATAATGGTCAATCTAATTATCAGATTGTTTATCAGGTAAAGCCAAGTTCGAAATCGGTATATGGATATAAAATTACAATGATGAAAATTACTGCAATGGAATAATAGTGATGAAAAATATAAAAATTACAGTTGGAACATGTGCCTATTTGTCACATGCATTTAAATATGTGTGTAGTCAGTATGGTGTTACATCATGTCAAGGAGAACATAAAATGAAAATAAGAAGTTTATCTGTACTTGTAGCAATGATTTTGCTAATCGGTTGCTATAGCCCTGTTGCGAAAGTTGATGCAGCAGAAAAAAATTATAAAAAAGAATATCAAAAAATTGTAAAAGAATCCTATAAAGAAAATCCAGGTTGTACATATAATCTGATTTATATTAATAAAGATGATATTCCAGAATTGGTAGTGAGTAATCCAAATGATTATACAGTTAGCTTATATACATATTGCAAAGGAAAACTAGGTACTGTGATAGAAAATTGGAGCTATGGTATGGGCGGTGCAATTGTTTATGAATATTTGCCTCATAAAAATGTTATTTGTATACAAGGATGTGATATTGCAGATACGTGGACGGAATCTTATTATAAAATAAATAAAATGGAATTGGTGTCAAAACAGTCATTGACTACCTATAATTTTAAAGACAAAAATCATAATGGGGTGCTGGATCCAGATGAAGCAGACACTTATTCAAGTAAACCAGTTGAATATTATAAAGATGGTCAGAAGATTTCAAAAAAAGAATACAAAAAGATACTTATAAAAGGAAAATATAAGAATATGATTGGTCAGAAAACATATCAGCAAATACTAAAGAAATTAAAATAATATTATAGAAAGTTTTAAAACAATTTGTATTTGATACCAAGTACTTTAGATAAAGGAGTTAGATTTGATAATGAAAATTGGAAAGAAATTAATTACATTAATGTTGGTTTTGGCTATGTTGGTTACTTGCATACCAATGCAACAGGTGAATGCAAAGACAACAGGAGCAAAGGTTGCAGTAACACGTGCAGAGTGGGTATCTGCTTTGTTAAAACAAGCAGATATTAAAACTGGGAAAATTTCAAAATATCACTTTTCAGATACCAAGAAGAATGTAAAGGGAAAGGCTATAGAGACAGCATATGCTCGCGGAATTCTTCCGGTAAAAAAGAAAAGTAAGAAATTTTATCCAAACAAAGCAGCAACACGTGAATTTATGGCGGTTACAGCGGTAAGAGCATTAGGTTTTCAGGCGGATAAAGGAACTTCGCCTAAATGCAAGGATAAAAAGACATTAAATTATCCAAGTGAAGATAAAGTGGCATTAAATCAGAAAATCTTGTCTCTTAAGAAAAAGAAATTTCTTCCGAATAAAGCAATCACTAAATCAGAGAAGAAAAATGCTTTGCGTGTAGTCAAAAAGATTCGAAACACAGGAAAAGTTGATTCAAAACATAAAAATGTTGTTAAGTATCAAAAAAATGTAGATAACATTTCCGCTAGCACCCAAACAAATTATACGGTCAAAGAACAAGGAAATCAGTTAGTAGTTTCGGTTTCGAAGAATGAATATACGCAAAATTTACAACAAGGAAAAATTGTTATTTTTCCAAAAGAAAGTGGAACACAAAATCAGATTGCATTAAAAATCAAGAATATTACCGATACTGGAAATGGAATGGTGGAGATCACTGGAGAAACACCAGATATTGCTGAAGTGTATCAGAAAATAGATCTTCAAAAGAAAAAGCAGGTTGATATGTCTGCATTTGTCCCAAATGATGATGTGGTTGCTTCTGTTGGGAATTTAAGCAATGGATTAAAAGGAGCAACTGCACAGGTAACTACTTCTGTAGGAAATGGAAAAACACTTGAGCTAAAAGAAATGAAACTTGGGGATGCTGGAACCTTTTCTGGAAGTGTGCAATTGCCAGCTCCAAAGATAACTGCTGTTGTTGATGCAGATTTTTCTAATCCACTGAATCCGATATATCGTGAGATTTCAGTTTCGCTGAGTGAGGATGTTGTAGCTAAGGCTGAATTAAAATTTTCAAGCAAAGAAAAAGGGACTGGTAAAATCTACCTTGGTCATGTATCGGCATATCTTGGAGAAGGGTTTTATGCGGATGTAGTGTTTTACCTGAACATTTCTGCAGATGGGAAAGCGACAATTCAGTACACGCTTTCTAATACGTTGACAGCTTCTTACATAAATGGAGATTTTAGAATGAATGCAAGTTGTAATGGAAGCTGGGATGGAACGCAGGCAGAAGTAAATGGACAACTTTTAGGGGAACCGCAGGTAAATCTACGCTTCCTGGGATGTTGGTTTGACGATAAATTATATGGAGCTATTGATATTATCGGTGTGCAGGCGGATGCTGGAGCAAAATTAAAAGCAACCGCAACTGTTCATGATAAAAAGCCAAAATTGTGTACAAATTTGGACTTATACAGTTATGTTTCCGTTGGCGTGAATACGGACATGGGAATTGGAAAATGGCTGAAAAATCATACTAAGCTTACACTTACAAAAGTTATTCTGGATAATAATGCAGCGAATCCGTTACGCGGAACGTGGCATTATGAAGATGGAAAAAGGACGGAAGGAGATAAGTGTACTTATAAAAATAAGCAGAGCAAAAATCAACAGAATGAAAAGCAAGAAAATAAAACTAAGCAGAATGAAGAAACAATTGATGAAAAAAGCGCAAAAGACAAAATTGATATAAAACAATATAAAGAGGGAGAGTGGAAAAAGTTATATGTGAAAAAAATGAAAGAATGGGAGAGAGAGGAAAGAGAGTGGGAGAAAGAAGGCTCTGTAGAATTATCTGAAAATGTAAAAAACTATTCTCAAGCAACGCTTCTTCGCATTCCCAAAAGTAAAACCCCGTTATTAGTATACTATTATAGAAATTCGGTAGTTGTTATTTTTTATGATAAGGATTTGAAAGTGAATTGTTTTGGTGTGAGAACAACAAGCACTAATATGGAATCAAGGAAAATAGAATTTTATTATTCGGATAAAAGCGGTAAAGGGATTTTGGATTACGGATTTCAAAGTGTATATTCATTTGATAAGAATGGAACAAAACAGCTTTTTCAAGGTCAAAAGGTTTTTAATTCTTATTATATATATACTGGACCGTCATTTTTGAAAAGTGAAGCAGTTACAGAAGATGAGTATTATGCAAAAGTTAATAATGTCTTGGGAAAATATGAGTATCAGTCGGTATCGTCAATGGAACTTATATCGGGAAAGCAAATGAAAAAATTGTTATTAAAAAAATAAAGAAGAGAAATTCAGATGAAAAAATATAATAAAGCAGGAGTAATATTATTAATCGCATTATGTTTTCTTTGCTTGAAAACACAGTGTACAGAAATACAGGCAGCAGAGAAATATAAAACAATTAATTTGGCACAGCAAGGAAAGCAAAAAGTTGGAACAACTGAGTTTTATGCAAATTATTCGAATGAAACTGGAAGATGGAATGTATATTGGAAGAAAGGGAAAAAAGAAGGAAAATTTGGATCTGATCAGAATGTGTCTTCACGTATTTTTACAAATGGAAAAATAGCATATTATGTTGTTGAACAATACGATAGTACCATTAGTAAATGTGTGTTTTACAAAACAGATTTGCAAAATGGAAAAACAAATAAGCTATTTGGTGTAAATAATGAAGAGGACGGAGCTATTGTTGGAGTGTATGGAAATAAAATATATTGCACAATAGGAATTGATCCTGGAAATCTTTATTGCTATAATCTAAAAACGCAAAAAAAGGAAAAAGTTATGGCGGATGTTACAACTGCGGTTATGTCTGGTAAATATTTAGTATGCCATGGATATGAAGGAGATTCGAGTCCACAGAAGATTCGTATTTATAATATGAAAAATAACAAGGCAAAGACTTTGGCTAAACAAATAATTGCTTATCATATTAACGGAAATAAAATATATTATGCAGAGTATATAAAAAATTATAATAAAGCAGATTTTGATGGATCGTATATAGATTATTATTGCAATATTGTTTGCAGTAATTTAGATGGCACAGACAAAAAGATATTGATGAAAAATAGAAGAGTAAAAGGGCAAATTGACAAAATTACTTCTTCGTATTTTACATATAGAGATAGTCAAGATTGGAAAAAAGTTAATAAAATAAAATGGTAAAATATGTTGTCATATTATTCTATTTTAAGTGCGGAAATTTCCTTGGGCAGTTTTGGTATATCTGCTTCAAGGAAATTCTTATTATAAAATAGAGAAGCAGAATGGATTGTTTTTATATTTTTTTCTGATACAATAAAAGCATATAATCATGCTGGAGAAAAGTATTCTGGCAGATATAATATGAAAATGGAAATAAAGGAGAGTGGGAAAATGAAATATTTCGAAAAAAATCATTAACAATGAAAGTATCACTCATCGTCTTTATTGTATGTGCGATGATCCTTAGCGTGGGAATGCCACAGGCGGCATATGCGAAAAATGCAAATGTAAAAAATCCAGCAAAAGCAAAATTGTCTTTAAATACTACATATAATGGATATGATGTGACTGGAGATGGAAAAGCGGATACCATCAGGATAAGTAGTGTTAGTTTGGAGGCTGACGAGTGGAATGTTGGCTTGAAAGTTGAAATTAATGGGAAAAAAGTTCTATATAAGAAAGACTGCTATTATTATGGAATCGAAGCAAGCCTATGCACATTAAAAAACGGAAAGGTTTATTTGTATCTTTATAATCCAGGAGATGATGGAGATGCGTATTATTGTGGTTTGTATCAGTACAAAAATGGAAAACTAAAATGTGTACTTAATATGAACAAATTCTATGGCTCTGGTAAATTGGGATATCATACAAATGGTGAGGTAAAAGCTGTATCTGGAAATAAAATAACAGTAGGTATTTATCAACAGAATTATGAACTTGGCGGAATTAGTGTGTATTTTGATTACATATATTCCAAAGGAAAACTTGTTCAAAGTAGTAATGTCACAAAAGACTTTGAATGTTGGGCATTAGAAAATAATGGAGGCAAGTTGACCGCTAACTATCATATTACGGTATATACGAAGAAAAATTGTAAGGGAAAGGCCTTTATTTTAAGTGAAGGGGATCAGATAAAAATAAAAAACATTTATTGTAAATCGGGAAAAATGTTATTAAGAGTACAAAAAATTTCTGATAAACAAATAGGATATATTAAATGCATAAAATATTTTCCATTGAAAAAAGGTGCTCCGTTTAAAGAAGTTGTGTATGCAGGATAAGAGATATATAATGAAAAAAACAGCAAAGCAAGTGTAATATTTTAATAGCATTATGTTTCCATAGGTTGGTTGGAAATATCAGCCAGAGTCAATAATAGATCCGTGTCAGTAAGAACTTACTGACACGGACATTTTTACATCAATTTAACAACACATCAATTTCAGAAAAATCAATATACAGACCATCATAAATATTCACTTTAATAGTAGCCTCAAAGAAATATTGAATATTAAGAATATCCTGTTCAAAAAATTTACGGGAACCGTCCGGCGGTGTGGATCAACAATCCAGTATTCACGTACATCGGCGTTTTTATAGTAGTAAAGTTTGCGGATATAATCGTCCGCAGGATTTCCAGGCGATACAATTTCTATAATAAAATCAGGAGCACCATTGCAGCGTTTTCCATCCAGTTTATTTTTATCACAGATGACTAAGAGATCCGGCTGTACGATGGTCAGAGGCGAATCGTTTAGTTTTACATCAAAAGGGCACAAAAAACGCGGCATGAACCATGTTGTTTTTTGATATAATTGTTGATCGTAGTCGAAAGTTCCACGGAAATGGTCTGGTGTTCCTGTGAAGGACTTGCCATATTATAAGGAATGCCTTCAAATACTTCTATATGAGAATCTTCTGGAAGTAATTCGTATTGTTCCAGTGTTGTCAGTTCAGATTGTTTTAAAGCGGACATTAATTCCTCCTGTTTTATCACAGATATTGGCACGGATGAAACGGCACATCTGGAGATGATATGATTATGATATCATGAAGCCCTTTTTTTACAACAAAAGCAAAGAAGCGTTTATTTTTATCGCAGCTTGTGAAAACATCCGGCGGGACATATAAGCAAAAAGATCATTGAAATGTCCAACTTTCAAAAGTTGGCGGGACATATGAGCAAAAAAAATATTGAAATGTCCCGTTTCAGAAGCTAAGGGGACATATAGACAAAAAGTTCAGCATTATGTCCTGTTTTTGAAAAGTAATGGGACATAGAAGACAAGAAAGAGCGCATATGTCCCAACGAGAGCAAAGAGAGGGACATAGAAGGCAAGAAAAATTGCATATGTCCTCACAATGCCATCGTAACGTTTTGCCCATTTTCTTTAATGATAAAAACTATCGTCTTTTTGGAGAATATTTGACAAATACCCTATGGGGGTATACTATAAGTGTGAAAATAATGCAATAAGGGGATCTATAATGTCGCCGGATATTATAAATTTCTATGCATCATTTGAAACATAATGCAAAAATAAAAATCTTTCAGATATTATAAAAGGAGCAGACACAATGATCAAAACAACCTTAAAAATTGATGGCATGATGTGTGGCATGTGCGAATCTCACATGAATGACGTGATTCGCAAAAATTTTAAAGTAAAAAAAGTGACATCTTCCGCACGGGATGGAGAGACGGTTATCATCAGCGAAGAGCCGATTGATATTCCGTGGGCAAAGAAAGCAATCCATGAAATCGGTTATGAGATGACCGGTAGTTCCAATGAGCCATACGAAAAGAAAGGATTGTTCCACTTCGGGAAAAAATAATAAACGGCTTATTTTTGTAAAGAACCTGTATACGATAACGAATTGTAACTGTAACTGTTCGCAGAGAAACCTATGAACAGCCGCTTGCAAATGTTTGCAGGTACAGACATAGGGGAGTAGTTTTCAGCTTCGACTTGTGATAAGATAAAATCATTGATACAAAACAAGTATGCAAAAGCACAAGGAGGAGTGTTACAAATGAAAAGGCAAAGCAAATTCTTTGAAGAATTATGGTGGTCACTTCCTTTTCAAAATCAGGTGAGCATGAAATTAGAAATAAAAAAGAGGAAAACAATATGGACGAAAACACAAAAAAGCGCTTAGACCAGCAGTTTGCTTTTATCCGGGAAATTGACAGGGAAAAATTTATTGGGAGACAAACTTATTTATCGGATGGCAGGCGGAAGGAAAATGATGCGGAGCATGCCTGGCATATGGCGATCATGACCATGCTGCTCAGTGAGTATGCGAATGAACCGATTGATGTGCTTCATACAATCGGCATGCTTTTAATCCATGATCTGGTGGAGATTGATGCCGGAGATACTTATGCTTATGATGAGGAGGGAAAGAAGACACAGGCTGACCGGGAGAAAAAAGCGGCCGACCGGATTTATGGTCTTCTTCCGGAAGAACAGGGAAAGATGCTGTATGATCTGTGGCTTGAATTTGAGGCGCAGAAGACTCCAGAAGCAAAGTTCGCGCGTGTGATGGATAATCTACAGCCTATGATGTTAAACGCCGCTACAGACGGCAAAGCGTGGGTAGAACACGGGGTGCATCTGGCACAGATTATGAAGCGTAACGAGCATACAGCAGAATATTCTGAAACTTTAATGGAATATGCAAGGGAAATGTTTATACAGCCGAATCTTGACAACGGGCATATCATCGAGGATGAAAAGAAATAGTTCAGGGCTGTAATGCAGAACAAAAGCGTGTGAAAACCAGAAAATTTTCACACGCTTTTCGTCTGCGTTTTTTATGAGGTTGTCATGAAATAATTACGCATTTTTTGCATCGTTGTACTTCTTTACATAATTCTTGATACGATCGTATGGATTCAACAGATCGCTGATAGAAGAATCATGATTTAAAGTATCAATGATATATGCAATATATTTACTCATATCGCAGCTGATATAGTACTCACGGGAGAGAAGCTCCGGAGTCTGATAAATCAGGTTTGTGGTTACTACACGGTAAATCAGGCCTTCTTCGTATGCTTTATCGAAAGAAGCAAGTCCGTTTGTGAATAATCCGAACGTAGAAACAACGAAAATACGGTTTGCTTTACGCTTCTTTAATTCACGTGCAGTGTCAATCATGCTTTCGCCGGAGGAAATCATATCATCAATGATCAGTACATCTTTGCCTTCGACGTTGGAGCCTAAGAATTCATGGGCAACGATCGGGTTACGTCCGTCTACGACACGGCTGAAGTCACGTCTCTTGTAAAACATACCCATATCAATGCCAAGTACGTTTGCAAGGTAAATTGCACGGTTGGTGGCACCTTCGTCCGGGCTGATGATCATCAGATGCTCGGCATCAATGGTCAGATCCTTTACGTTCTTTAAGATACCTTTGATGAACTGATAGGAAGGCATTACATTCTCAAAGCCATTCAGAGGAATCGCATTCATAACACGAGGATCGTGAGCATCAAATGTGATGATGTTGTCGATTCCCATATTGTAAAGCTCCTGCAGTGCTAATGGGCAGTCAAGAGATTCACGGGCAGTTCTTCTGTGCTGACGGCTTTCGTACAGGAATGGAAGAATGACAGTGATACGGCGGGCTTTTCCGCCGACTGCAGCAATGACACGCTTTAAATCCGCAAAGTGATCATCTGGAGACATATGATTGGTATGTCCGCAGAGTGAATAGGTCATGCTGTAGTTCGTAACATCTACCATGATATAGAGGTCATAGCCCCGGACAGACTGATTGATAACACATTTCGCTTCTCCGGAACCAAATCGTGGAATATGAGGCTCGATGATGTAGCTCTCTTTGTGATATTCCTTGAAAGCAATATCGTTGTGATGCTCGTGTTCGCGATGCTCTCTCCAGGTGGACAGATAGCTGTCTACTTTTTTTCCTAATTCCATACAGCTTGCAGTCGGAATCAGTCCGAGAGTACCGGTTGGCATGGTTTCCAAAATTCTTTCGTCGTTTGGCATGATTTTCCTCCAGGTTTAAATTAATTGATAAACATATATGCATATAATAGACCCATAGCTATGGGGTATTATCTGGAAATGATACGTGTGCGTTTCTGTTTGCGGATATCTTCTTCTGTGAACAGATTGATAAAAGTATAGGAATCTAAAATACGTGAAAATGTTCGTTCAGAATAGGACTCCTTGATCCGTTCCACACTCAGGTTGGTAGAAATAATGGTGGATTTTTGCCGGATCAGCCGTTCATTCACGCACAAAAACAGCTGGGAAGAGGTAAAAGAGTTAATCAGTTCTGTTCCCAGGTCGTCGATGACTAACAAATCGCAGTCGAAAATATTCTGGTGTGTGGCAATTGCATCGGAATCTTTTTCAAACACACCTTTGCTTAATATATCAAATAATTGAAATGCTGTAAAGTAAATTACGGAATATCCGTGGTCAAGAAGTTCTTTGGCAACACAGTTTGTCAGAAAAGTTTTTCCGACACCGGTTTTTCCGTAAAACAGCAGATTTTTTGGCTTGTGATCAAAATCGTCAATAAAATAATGACATTCCCGCACCGCTTTTTGTGCGGTTTCATAAGAAGAAAGTCCTGTCAGCGGATTTTTTTCCTCTTTCGAATAAAAATCGTAGCGGAAATTGTCAAAATTTTCAATACGGAGTATTTGGCGAATGTTGGACTGGGCATAGACGGTATTGATAATTGCCTGTTTAAAACAGTGGCATTTTTTCCCGTCGATATACCCGCTGTCTTTGCAATCCGGACAGGTATAAACCGGGTCCAGATAGTCTGCCGGATACCCGCTTGCAGTAAGGAGCTGCTGCCGTTCCAGAGACAGGGCACTTAGTTCCTGCTTTAAGGAGGCCAGTGCATTGGTGTCTCCATCAAGATGCAGACGCGCCTGACGGACGGAAGAAGATGCAACACTTGCATCAATTTCCTTCAGACGGGGAAGCTTTTTTAAAACCTCCGCACGCCGTGTTTCGAGAATATGACGGTTATGCAGTTGGCGCTCATCGTATTCATGCATGATTTCATCATACTGTGCATTGGAAAGCGGCATTTGATTCTCCTTTTATTGCTCAACAGATGATATGGGAGTGATTATGACCGGATCGGAGAGTTTAAAAGCATGGCTTCCAGACTCTTATAGTCATTTTCACGGGATTCAAAGTTATTAAAATTGTTTTTCTTCGGAGAAGCGGCTGCATTTGCTTTCACTGCGGCTCTCTCCTTTTTCTTTTGCTGATGGGTGGCGTCGAGGCGTTTGACATCTTCCAGAGAATGTACCTTGTCGTTATACCAGCTGGTCAGAATAGAATCGGCATAACTGAAACTTGACTGACCGGTACTGGAAATGGTGCGGGCACAGGCTTCCTGGATCAATGACAGATCAAAAGCGTATTCTTTGGTCCATTTGCGGATCATGGCTGTTTCGGAATCGATAAGGTTTCTTCCTGTGATGCCGAAAGCTTTCATGACGGCGTAGTACGCTTTGCTGCGGACGGCGGCTTCACTTTTGGCCTGTTCCACAGAAGTGATTTTTTTCTCATGCCATGCCAGTGCCACTTTATTCAGATAACGAAGATTTGTATGTCCTTTGCTGACGCAATATTCCACCAGATAGACGATCAGTTCGGCAGAAAAGTGAAGATCTTCATGCCAGAATAAGATCGTGTTGATATCATTCTCACTGAATGGATGCCGGATATAGGTTTCCACGACAAAAAGCATTTCCTGAATATCCGGATTTTTCTGAAATTCTGCGATTTCATCCAGCGTATAATGGCGGATCTGCGGTTCCTGTGGCAGATTCACAGGCTGGGGGGCACAAAACGTTTCCCCTGCAGCGGATGCCGGTGTTTCTTCTAAAGAAACAGCAGACGGGGCAGGAGAGGAAGATGCCTCTTCCGTGTCTGTGGAACCTTCCGGAAACGGAAGAAGACCGATTCCGCACAATTTACCGTCGGCGGTTTCCTCCAGAGAGAGGAGTCCTTCTTTCTGCCAGTAACGCAGTGCACGCTGAATGTCCATTTCTGTATTGTTAAATTTGTCAGCAATTTCAGAAATTGTACAATTTGATGCATGAGAATGGATGCACCGTAATAAATATAAATATACCTTAACAAATTCCCCGTTTGCTGACGGCATAAAGCGGTCAATAAACTGGTTGGGAACGATTGTGTCCGTGGCTGGACAATCATTGTGCAGCTGAATGTTTATCATATGTCATAGTACCTTTCTTATTATGCATTTGTGATTATAGCACAATCATTTTCCAAATGGAAGAAGAAAAACACCCGTAAATCCCTGGTAATCTGGGGGATACTGATTGTGAACAACATTGTGGATAAAGTGGATAAGTCCACCAAAACGTACAAATTCAAAACGGAAAGGAGTGGATAAATATAGACAAAAAATCCACACAGAACGAAGAAAGAATCAACGTTTCTATGTGGATAATGTGGATAAGTTATTTTCCAAGGAGGGATTCGCCGATTTCTACGACATTTCCGGCTCCCATGGTTATCAACAGATCTCCGTTCATACAATTTTTTAATAAAAACTTTTCGATCTCTTCAAAAGAAGGAAAATAGTGCGCGTCTTTTCCTTTGGCTGTCAGGCGCTCCAGAATATCTTTCGAGCTTACACCGAAGGTATTCTGTTCGCGGGCAGCAAAGATGTCTGCCAGAACAATGACATCTGCCATGGAAAGTACTTCGGCAAAATCATCCAGAAAAGCTTTGGTGCGGGAGTAGGTGTGTGGCTGGAATACCAGCACCAGACGCTTATGCGGATATTTCTGCGCGGCGGTCAGTGTAGCGCGGATCTCTGTCGGATGATGTGCATAATCGTCAATGATGGTGACACCGTCTACGGTTCCTTTGTACTGGAAACGGCGGTTGGCACCGTGGAAAGCGTCCAGACCTCTGATGATGGCATCTGTGCTGATTCCCATGGTACAGGCAAGGGCGATGGCGGCCATGGCATTTCCGGCATTGTGTCGTCCGGGAACGGCAAGTTTGATTTCACAGATGGCCTCTTTGTTGTGCATGGCGGTAAAAGAAGGACAGGCTTTGTCATCATATGTCAGATTATCTGCATAATATTCACAGGAATCATCAAAACCGTAGGTGATGATCTGCTGTGGAAGTCCGTCGGTCAGTTCCTGATGGTCTGCAATTTCTCCATTGATAATGGTTGCTCCGTCTGCCAGTGTATTGCCGGCAAATTTACGGAAAGAACGACGGATGTCGTTGATATCCTTGAAAAAGTCCAGATGTTCTGCTTCTACATTTAAGATGATGCTGTATTTTGGACGGAAATTCAGGAAACTGTTGGTGTATTCACAGGCCTCCGAAACAAAGATTCCGGAATGACCGACACGCAGGTTTCCTCCGATAGAGGGAAGAATTCCGCCAACAGTGATGGTCGGATCGGATTTCGCAGCAAGAAGAATCTCACTGATCATGGAAGTTGTGGTTGTTTTGCCGTGGGTTCCGGCAACGGCAACGGAATTGTTGTAGTTGTCCATGATCTGTCCAAGCAGTTCTGCACGGGAGAGCATTGGCAGTCCCTGGGATCTGGCCTCTGCAAATTCCGGATTATCCGGATGGATTGCGGCTGTGTAGACAACCAGATCAATGCCGGGAATGATATTTTCAGCACTTTGTCCATAAAAAATCTGAGCACCTTTGGATGCGAGCATGCGGGTAAGATCGGATTCTTTTGCATCGGACCCGGAAATAGTGAAGCCTTTTTCCAGAAGAATTTCAGCGAGTCCGCTCATGCTGATTCCGCCAATTCCGATAAAGTGAATATGAATGGGGTCATTAAATTTTAATTTATACATCAGGATTACCTACCTATTTAATAAAGTTTTTTTCTATTATACCACTCTATAACCAAAGGCGCACCCGAAAATATATTGTGCATTTTGCCAAAAAACAACAAAAAAACTCAGCATTTTTGTATAAACTGTTGTACATAAAAGGATAATATGATATACTACAGTAATAGTAAGAAACAAACATAATATTTAGAACAGACGAGGAGTGATGACGTGATTAAGAAAGAAATGATAGCCATGCTTTTAGCAGGCGGTCAGGGCAGCAGACTTGGAGTTCTGACATCGGACGTCGCCAAACCGGCGGTAGCATTTGGCGGCAAGTACAGAATTATCGATTTTCCACTCAGCAATTGTATCAATTCCGGAATTGATACGGTTGGTGTGCTGACGCAGTATCAGCCACTCCGGCTGAACACACATATCGGCATCGGCATTCCGTGGGATCTCGATCGGAACAATGGTGGAGTGACCGTACTTCCACCGTATGAGAGAAGCAATAACAGTGAATGGTATACCGGTACAGCCAATGCCATTTATCAGAATCTGCGCTATATGGAAAGTTATAATCCGGAATATGTTCTGATCCTTTCCGGAGATCATATTTATAAGATGGATTATGAGGTTATGCTGGACTTCCATAAGGCAAATCATGCGGATGTGACGATTGCGACGATGCCTGTTTCCATGGAGGAGGCAAGCCGTTTCGGAATTGTGATTGCGGATGAAAACAAAAAGATTCAGGATTTTGAGGAAAAACCGGAAAAACCGCGGAGTAATCTGGCATCCATGGGAATTTATATTTTCTCCTGGAAAGTATTAAGAGATGCTCTTATCGAATTAAAAGATCAGCAGAGCTGTGATTTCGGAAAGCATATTATTCCGTATTGCTTCAAAAACAACAAGAGGCTTTTTGCATATGAGTTCAGCGGTTACTGGAAGGATGTGGGAACACTTGGCTCATACTGGGAAGCCAATATGGAGCTGATTGATCTGATTCCGGAATTCAATCTCTATGAGGAGTTCTGGAAGATTTACACGAAGTGCGATACGATTGAGCCGCAGTACATAGCACCGGGGGCAAAAGTGGAGCGCTGCATTATTGGGGAGGCAGCAGAGATCCATGGAGCGGTGATCAATTCGGTAATCGGACCGAACGTATATATTGGATCGGGGGCTGTCGTGCGGGATTCCATTATTATGAAGGATACCAGTATCGGCAGGGATGTAACGATCGACAAATCCATAATTGCAGAAAACTGCAGAATTGAAGATGGGGTAACACTGGGAATAGGAGAAGCAGCACCAAACAAATTAAACGAGAGTGTTTATTCGTTTGGGCTGGTAACAATTGGAGACGATTCTGTTGTTCCGGAGAATGTAAAGGTGGGCAAAAACACTGCCATTTCCGGTGTGACAGTAAAAGAAGATTATCCAGACGGGGTATTGGCAGGCGGCGAAGTAATTATTAAGGCAGGTGACAGAAAATGAAAGCAGTAGGAATTATTTTGGCGGGTGGCAATAACAACCGGATGGGAGAACTGTCCAGAAAACGTGCGATTCCGGCGATGCCGGTCGGCGGAAGTTTCCGCTGCATTGACTTTGTCTTAAGTAACATGAGCAATTCGCATGTACAGACAGTTGCGGTACTCACACAGTATAATTCCCGTTCACTGAATGAACATTTAAGTTCTTCAAAATGGTGGGATTTTGGAAGAAAACAGGGAGGTCTGTATCTGTTTACACCGACCGTTACGGCAGAAAACAGTGACTGGTACCGAGGCACGGCAGATGCCATGTATCAGAATATTGATTTCCTGAAAAACCGTCACGAACCGTATGTGATCATATCCAGCGGTGACTGTGTGTATAAGATGGATTACAATGACCTGCTGGAGTTTCATATCGCAAAGAAAGCAGATATTACCATTGCATGCAAGGATATGCCGGCGGATGCGGATGTCAGCCGTTTCGGAGTCGTCCGTATGAATGAAGATTCCCGGATCACGGATTTTGAGGAAAAACCGCTGGTGGCACAATCCAATACGATTTCCACAGGGGTGTATATTATCCGAAGAAGACAGCTGATCGAAATTCTCGAAAAATCGGCGGAGGAAAACCGGTTTGATTTTGTTACGGATGTGCTGGTGCGTTACCGCAATGTAAAGCGCGTATACGGATACAAACTGAACACTTACTGGAGTAATATAGCAAGTGTAGATGATTACTTCCGTACAAATATGGACTTTTTGAAACCGGATGTGAGAAAGTACTTTTTCCGCGAAGAGCCGAAGATTTATTCAAAAGTGGATGATCTTCCGCCGGCAAAATACAATATGGGATCGGATGTCAGCAACAGTCTGATCGCCAGTGGATGTATTATAAACGGCAGGGTAGAAAATTCTGTTTTGTTTAAGAAAGCGTTTGTAGGAAAAAATTGCGTGATCAAGAATTCGATTATCTTGAATGATGCATATATTGGCGATAATACGCATGTAGAAAACTGCATTGTGGAGAGCCATGGAACGCTTCGGGCAAATACATTTTATTCTGGAGACGATGCTGTCCGGATTGTTGCAGAAAACAACGAAAGATATATGCTCTAGGGAGAGACTAGAAGGGGGATACATATGCAGATTACAGACGTTAGAATCCGCAAGGTGGAAAAAGAAGGCAAGATGAAAGCCGTGGTATCTATCACAATCGATGATGAATTTGTCGTACATGATATCAAAGTGATCGAAGGGGAAAAGGGATTGTTTATTGCGATGCCGAGCAGAAAAGCCGGCGACGGGGATTTCCGGGATATCGCACATCCGATCAATTCCGCGACAAGGGATCAGATTCAGGGATTGATACTGAAAAAGTATGAAGAGGTCTTGCAGGAGAAGGAATAAACGATTAAAATAAGAGAAATGGGACTGTGGAGTAATCCATGGTCCTTTTCTTAATTACAGACTTTTTGAATCCGTAATTGCGAAACTTATGGATGGGCGGCTCCCGTGTGGTGGCTGGGGCTGCTGCTTCCTGTGGCGTGCGATTCAGACAGAATCTTAGAATTTGCGAAAATGATTGCGTGGCTCTAATTTTGTGTCCGGGCAACGTTTCGACAGCGGCGCGGCTTGTGTCCGTCTGGCAGGGATGCGCTCAGAATTTCTAGTCTGCCTAAGCGGAGCACTTCAAAAATTTTATGGCGCCCGCTCCCGGTTATGTCTCCCTACGGACTTTTTTTGAATGACCTTAAATAAATGTAGTCGCAAACACGACCCGCGGGCACAGTATTTTGAAGCACTCCGCTAAGGCAGACACGAAATCCTTCGGACGCGTCCCTGCCACCCGGCGGTACCTTTCGTAATTAACGGACAAAAATTCAAATAAAAGGAGAATTGGATACATGTTTTTAATTGCAGGACTTGGAAATCCGGACAAGAAATACGAAAAAACAAGACATAATATTGGATTTGATACCGTCGATGCACTGGCAGAAAAATACAACATCAGCATCACGGAGAAAAAACATAAAGCACTGTGTGGAAGCGGTGTGATCGAAGGCGTAAAAGTCATCCTGGCCAAACCGCAGACCTATATGAATTTAAGCGGAGAAAGCATCGCAGAAATCGTGAATTTCTATAAGCTTGATCCGGAGAGCGAAATGCTGATTATTTTTGATGACATCTCTTTGGCACCGGGAAATATCCGTGTGCGCAAAAAAGGCAGTGCAGGTGGGCATAATGGAATCAAGAGCATTATTTCAAGTGTGGGAACCTCAAACTTTATGCGAATTAAAGTCGGTGTGGGGGAAAAGCCACAGGGATGGGATCTGGCAGACCATGTGCTTGGCCGTTTTTCCGGGGAGAACCGTGCAAGGGTGGAAGAAGCCATACGGGATGCGGAAGATGCAGCAGTCCTGATGATTCAGGGGGAAGCAGACAAGGCAATGAATGATTTTAATGCAAAAAAGCAGGAGAATACAAAGTAAGTGAAAGCATTTATAGAACCGCTGCAGGAATTGAGCGGATATGAAGATATGACAAAAGCGGCCATGCAGCCGGGACTGGTGACCATCAGTGGCTGTATTGATGCACAGAAGCCACATATGATTTACACGCTTGGAAGGACACGCAGCCGGCGTCTGATCGTAACGTTTCATGAGCAGAAAGCGAAAGAATTGTATGACGACTATCGTTTTTTTGATCCGTCAGTGGTGTATTATCCGGCAAAGGATGTGCTGTTTTATCAATCGGATATCCGCGGAAACCTTCTTACCGCAGAGCGGATCAGTGCATTGCGGGCAATTCATGAAAATGAACAGGTGACGGTGATCACAACATTTGATGCCCTGATGAATACGATGCCAAGGGATGCACAGGTGTGGGACAGTGTGCTGCATATTGCACAGGGAGATACCCTGGATCTGGATGCACTTGTGGAACAGCTGGTGCGGATGGGATATGAACGGCAGTATCAGGTGGATAATATCGGTCAGTTTGCATTAAGAGGTGGAATTCTTGATATTTTTCCGCTGACGGAAGAAAATCCGGTCCGGATTGAACTGTGGGATGATGAAGTAGATACCCTTCGCACCTTTGATGTGGAAAGTCAGAAATCCATTGAAAATATAGAAAAGCTTGTGGTATATCCGGCATGTGAACTGGTTCTTTCGACCGAAGAGAAAGCAGAAGGTATTCGCAGACTGTTAAAGGAAGCAGAAGCTTTTTCCGATAAATTGCGGAAAGAAATGAAAACCGAGGAAGCCTATCGGGCACTGTCACAGGCAAAAGAACTGGCACAGGAATGGGAAGAATTGTCGGAAACCGCGGGAATGGATGCTTTTTTGTCCTATTTCCGCAGGGAACGGTGGAGCCTTCTGGATTATTTTGATCCGGCAGATACATTTGTGTTTTTCGATGAGCTGAGCCGGAGCGCGGAACGCGGACGGCAGACGGAACTGGAATTTTCGGAGAGCATGAAGCAGCGTCTGGAAATGGGGTATATTCTGCCGGGGCAGATGAACGAACTGTTTGGCTATAAGGAAATCATGGGAAGGCTTGAAAAATATTCCTGCTGTGCGGTTTCCGCACTGGATATCAAGACCTGCGGATTAAAATCCAATGGGCAGTTCGGCATTCATGTAAAGAGCGTAAGCGCATACAATAACAGCTTTGAACTTCTGATCGCAGACCTGAAGAAATACAAAAAAAACGGATACCGTATTATTTTACTTTCCGGTTCCCGCACACGCGCGAAGCGTCTGGCGGAGGATATTTTAAACGAAGGACTCAACTGTTTTTATACGGAAGATTACGATCACGATCTGGTGGCAGGACAGATCATGGTCTGCTACGGAAAAGTGCATCAGGGGTATGAATATCCGATCCTGCAGTTTGCAGTGATTACGGATACGGATATTTTCGGGGAAGAAAAAAAGAAAAAGAAGCGGCACCGCACCTATGAGGGCGAAAAAATCCAGCAGTTTACGGATCTGAGTGTCGGGGATTATGTCGTACATGAAAATCATGGGCTTGGTATCTACAAAGGAATTGAAAAGATAGAAGTCGACCGAAAGGTGAAAGATTACATCAAGATCGAATATGCGGGAGGCTCCAATCTGTATATTCTTGCAACACAGCTTGACCAGATCCAGAAATATGCGGGGAAAGACGCAAGAAAACCAAAACTCAATAAACTTGGAAGCCAGGAGTGGACAAAAACCAAGGGAAAAGTGCGTGGAGCCGTGCGTCAGATCGCACAGGATCTGGTGAAATTATATGCCGAGCGGGAAGAACAGAATGGCTATATGTATGGACCGGATACGGTATGGCAGAGAGAGTTTGAAGAACTGTTCCCGTTTGAAGAGACCGAAGATCAGGTGCTTGCCATTGATGCAACCAAGCGGGATATGGAGAGTCATAAGATTATGGACCGGCTGATCTGCGGGGATGTCGGTTACGGAAAGACGGAGATTGCGATCCGTGCAGCTTTCAAAGCAGTGCAGGAGAATAAACAGGTGGCATACCTTGCGCCGACAACCATTCTTGCCCAGCAGATTTATAATACGTTTTCCCAGAGAATGAAGGATTTCCCTGTCCGGGTGGATCTGTTGTGCCGTTTCCGCACGGCAGCGCAGCAGAAGAAGACCATCAGTGATCTGAAAAAAGGACAGGTGGATATTATTGTGGGAACACACCGGATTCTGTCAAAAGATGTGCAGTTTAAAGATCTTGGGCTTCTTGTCGTGGACGAGGAACAACGGTTTGGTGTGGCTCACAAAGAAAAAATCAAACAGTTAAAGACCAATGTGGATGTGCTGACACTTACTGCCACACCGATTCCGCGGACACTTCACATGAGCCTGATCGGAATCCGGGATATGAGCGTTTTAGAGGAACCACCGATGGACCGTGTCCCTATTCAGACGTATGTCATGGAATATAATGAGGAACTGGTCCGGGAGGCAATCACGCGGGAACTTGCCCGTGGCGGACAGGTATATTATGTGTATAACAAAGTAAGGGATATTGATGAAGTGACGTCACGCATTCAGGAGCTGGTGCCGGAGGCAAATGTGGCATTTGCTCATGGACAGATGAGAGAAAACCAGCTGGAGGATATCATGTACCGGTTTATCAATGGAGACATTGATGTACTGGTATCAACGACAATCATAGAGACGGGACTGGATATCTCAAATGTCAATACCATGATCATTCATGACGCGGATAATATGGGGCTTTCCCAGCTGTATCAGCTGCGCGGGCGGGTCGGCAGATCCAATCGTACGGCGTATGCGTTTCTTATGTACCGCAGAAACAAAATGCTCAAAGAGGTGGCGGAAAAACGACTGGCTGCCATCCGGGAGTATTCGGATCTGGGCAGCGGATTTAAGATTGCCATGCGGGACCTGGAGATCCGGGGAGCCGGAAATCTGCTGGGAGCCGAACAGAGCGGTCACATGGAGGCGGTTGGATATGATCTGTACTGCAAGATGCTTCACGAAGCGGTGAAAGAAGCCCGGGGAGAAGCACCGGCCGAACAGTTTGAGACTTCCGTTGATATCCGGACGGATGCATTTATTCCGTCCACATATATTGCAAATGAGTCGCAGAAACTGGATATGTATAAGCGGATCGCCGGAATTGAAACGGATGAGGAAGCGGAGGAAATGCTCGAAGAACTGATTGACCGTTTTGGAGAGCCTCCGAAGTCCGTGCAGAATCTGCTGACAATTGCCAGACTCAAAGCGGTTGCCCACAGTGTATATATTAAGGAAATTGTTCAAAGAGAAGATCTGTTAAAAATCCTAATGTACGAAAAAGCAAAGATTCACGCACAGCGTATTCCGGAGCTGGTAAAAACATTTGCTCCATCACTGAAATTTGCGGCAGATCCGAAGGGACCGTACTTCACTTACCGTCTGGGAGCAAATTCAAGGGAAAAGAACAGGGAAATTCTGGAAGTTCTCAGGCAATTATTGGAACAAATGCACGTTTTTTTGTGTGCGGAGCCGTAAAAGTGCTTGCCTGATGTAGGGAAAAGAATTATAATACTCTGGTATATAGGTGAAAAGAAACTCCCGGGAGGAACTATGAAAGCAAAAAAAGTTACAGCGATTATTTTAGCTGGTGCAATCTGCGCAGCAGCTTTTACCGGATGTGGTATAAATACAGGTGCGACGGCAGCAAGCATGAAAAATCAGACCGTCACGATGGGCATGGCAAACTTTACATGCCGTTATCAGCAGGCAAATGTAGAAGATTATTATAAGAGCATGATGGGGGCCAAAAGCAGCAGTGAGCTCTGGAGCAAGGATTTATATGGAAACGGAACAACCATGGAAGACACCATGAAAGATTCCGTTATGGAACAGCTTCATGAGATGTATACGTTACAGGCACATATGAAAGACTATGATGTGAGTGTGACAAAAGACGAAAAGGCAGCAATCAAAAAAGCTGCACAGCAGTTTATCAGCGATAATTCTTCCGAGGCACTCAAGGAGATGACTGCAGACGAAGATACCGTGGAGGAACTGCTTACGCTCTACACCATCCGCAGCAAGATGCAGAAAGCCATCGAGGCAGAAGCAGATACCAATGTGACGGATGAAGAGGCAAATGAGCGCGGTTATACGATGATGACTATTTCTACAACTTCCCATCAGGATGACAGCGGAAATACCGTAGAATATACCGATGACGAGAAAAAGCAGCTGAAGGAGACCGCAAACAAAATCGAAGATGCGGTAAAGAATGGAAAAACTCTCGAAGATGCTGCAAAGGATGAGGATCAGCAGACCACTACCGGTGCGTATGCATCCGATGATTCCACACTGGATACATCTGTGAAAAAGGCATTGGATGATTTGAAAGAAGGAGAAACTTCCGATGTGATTGAAACAGACAGTGCATTATATATTGTTCGTCTGGACAGTGAAACAGACAAAGACGCTACAGAAAAAAATCGTCAGAATATTATTGACAAACGTAAAAGTGACCACTACAATGAAGTGCTGGAGGGCTGGCAGAAAAAAGACGGCTGGAAGGTCAATAAAAAGAATGTTGCAAAGATTTCATTTAAGAATTCTCTGACACAGCAGGACCCGAATGCCTCTACAGAGACACAGACTTCCACAGAAACACAGAATGCAGAGAGTACACAGTAATGCAAAAAGATAACATTGTGTTAATTGGAATGCCGGGGGTGGGTAAGAGCACCGTCGGCGTTATCCTTGCTAAGGTGCTGGGATATCAGTTTATAGATGCAGATTTAGTCATTCAGGAGCAGGAGAAGCGCCTGCTTCGTGAGATCATTGCAGAAGAGGGAACCGAAGGGTTCATTCAGGTAGAAAACCGTGTGAATGCGACACTTGAGGCACATCATGCAATTATTGCAACCGGAGGCAGTGTCGTCTACGGAAAAGAAGCTATGGAGCATCTGCAGGAAATCGGAACAGTTATATATCTTGAGGTGGCATATCCGGAGCTGGAAAAGCGTCTGGAAGATATCAAAGGCAGGGGTGTTGTTTTAAGAGACGGACAGACGTTATATGATCTGTATCTGGAGCGCACGCCGCTGTATGAAAAATATGCGGATATCCGGATTTCGGAGACGGGGCTGGATATCGAACAGACCGTTGAACAGATTGTGGATGGTATCACAAATTTACACTAGATGAATAGGATAGATAGTAGGGTAGCGTACTATACGAAATAGGGCGTTTATTGAGGTGAGATATGGAACAATATGTAATCAAAGGCGGAAATCCGCTGAATGGTGAGGTAGAAATCGGCGGGGCAAAGAATGCGGCACTGGCAATTCTTGCAGCTGCGATCATGACGGATGAAACGGTTACAATCGAAAATTTGCCGAACGTGAGAGATATTAATGTATTATTGCAGGCGATTGCAGAGATCGGTGCAATGGTAGACCGTATTGATGCACATACCGTAAAGATCAACGGTTCATTTATCAAAGACGTGACGGTGGACAATGAATTTATCCGTAGAATCCGTGCGTCCTATTATTTGATCGGTGCACTTCTTGGAAAATACAAAAAGGCGGAAGTGGCTCTTCCGGGCGGATGCGATATCGGAAGCAGACCAATTGATCTGCATATCAAAGGATTTCGTGCAATGGGAGCAGAAGTGGATATTGCACATGGTCTTGTTATTGCAGAGGCAGAAAAATTAAACGGAACACATATTTATCTGGATAAAGTATCGGTTGGAGCAACGATCAATATTATGATGGCAGCATCCATGGCAGAAGGAAAAACCGTAATTGAAAATGCGGCAAAAGAGCCTCATGTGGTAGACGTGGCAAATTTCTTAAACAGTATGGGTGCGAATATCCGTGGTGCAGGAACGGATGTCATCCGTATTGTTGGTGTGGAGAAGCTGCATAAGACAGAGTATTCGGTTATCCCGGATCAGATAGAGGCAGGAACCTTTATGTTTGCGGCAGCGGCAGCAGGGGGAGATGTGCTGGTAAAGGACGTTATTCCGAAACATCTGGAAGCAACAACCGCCAAACTTGTGGAGGCAGGATGCAAAGTTGAGGAGTTCGATGATGCGGTTCGGATTATTTCGGATGGAAAACTGCATCACACACAGGTGACAACACTTCCGTATCCGGGATTCCCGACAGATATGCAGCCACAGATGGCAGTAATTCTGGGAATTGCAGAGGGAACCAGTACCGTTACGGAGAGCATTTTTGAAAACCGTTTCAAATATGTGGATGAACTGACACGTATGGGAGCCAATATCAAGGTAGAGAGCAATATTGCCATTATCAATGGAGTGACCCGTTATACAGGTGCCAGGGTGAATGCGCCGGATCTGCGTGCGGGAGCAGCGCTGGTGATTGCCGGTCTGGTGGCAGAGGGAATTACGGTGATTGATGATATTTATTTTATCGAGCGTGGATACGAAGAATTTGATCAGAAGTTGCGCGGCATTGGGGCACAGATTGAAAAGGTATCGGATGAAAAAGAAATTCAGAAGTTTATTCTGAAAGTTTCATAAATAAAAAGAACGGGCAAAAAAGGGAGCGTGAAAAACATTGGTATGTTTTCACACTCCCTTTTCATTTGAAAAATTTATAAAACCGCTTTGATATAGAGGTCGCGGCTGGCGGTGGAAAGATCCAGACAGGATTTATCATCAAACTGGACAATCGGACGGGACAGTGCATTCTGATTTAACATGACAATGGTACATCCCCTTCCGTCACTTAAGATGACGCGGTTACTCTGGTAAGTGCTGGCAATCTGCTTTAAGAAAACCAGAATATATTTTGTATGGTATTTCTGGAAACCATCTTCTTCAAATTTACTGATCACTTCGAACGGACACAACGGAGAGCGATAGGAACGTGCCGCTGTCATGGCATCGTACACATCGGCAATTGCAACGATCATTGCAAAATTGTCAATGTAATCTTCCGTCAATCCGGTCGGATAGCCGCTTCCATCACAGCGCTCGTGATGCATCAGGGCAGCTTTTTTGATACGGGAATCCAGATCCGGCTGACGTTTTAAAATCTCGTATCCGAGTGCCGGGTGCTGTTTGATTTTTGCAAACTCCTCATCGGTCAGAGATCCCGGCTTATTTAAGATATCGGAAGGAATCAGCAGTTTTCCGATATCGTGCATCAGTCCGGCAAGCGTAAGAATGTCCAGATCGTGACGTTCAAAACGCAGCCAGCGGCCGATCATTCGTGAAATGAGTGCAACGTTGAGACTGTGCGCATAAACCGAATCGGCCACAGTACGCATGTTGTAAAGCATATCAAACATTTCAACGATGGTGTTGCGGGACTGGAACAGATCTGCGACACTGCCCAGAAGTTTTTGCGAGTCAATCGGTTTGTTATCCTTGATGGCTGCGGTATACATCTGTTTCATCAGCTCAATTGCCTGAACATACTCAATCTGGAACGTGCGGAATTCACTGGAACCGGCGACTTTCTGTGAGTGTGTTTTGCTTTCCTGGGCGTATGTTTTTGCTTCTTTTACAGGCTTTGGAGCCTCCTCCTGCGGAGCAGGTTCTTCGCCCTCAATTTCTGCATATTCCACACGGTACAGTTTCATGCGGTTGATCAGCTGACGGGTTACAGCAGAACCGGCGGGAGCCAACGGCTGTCCAAGCGGTGTGATCACAGGCTGTGCAAGGATGGCACCTTCTTGTAGTTGTTTTGTCTCAATTTTTATCATTTTTTATCTCTCCGTATGTAACGTATATACAAAAGTATAGAATTATTTCACGCAAAAGTCAATCTTTTAGGGCTTGACAGATGAAAGAAACTGGAGTATGGTAGCACTTGGATATTTCAAATTTAATATTGTAAGCTTTCTCTTATTCAGAGTGATGGAGATACATAGGATCTGTGAAGTCACGGCAACCCCTGTTTTGGAAGGTGCCAACCTGAGCGAGTTAATCGAACAATAAGGGGATTTGATTATCTTTAGATCAATCCGCTGCGAGGCGGTTTTTTTTATTTCTGTATAAAACAAGAGAGGAGAAACAAAAAGCAATGGAAAAATTATTATTCACATCAGAGTCCGTTACAGAAGGACATCCTGACAAAATGTGTGATGCGATTTCAGATGCCATTCTGGATGCATGCATGGAGCAGGATCCGATGAGCCGTGTAGCCTGTGAGGCAGCAAGCTGTACCGGTTTCGTACTTGTTACAGGAGAAATTACAACAAAGGCAACTCTTGATATTCCTGCAATTGTAAGAAAGACTGTAAACGAGATCGGATACAACGATGCAAAGACCGGTTTTGACGGACATACCTGTGCGGTTATGGTAGCTTTAGATCAGCAGTCCGCAGATATTGCCATGGGTGTTGACAAGGCACTTGAGGCAAAAGAGGGCGAGCTGACAGATGATCTGGATACCGGCGCCGGAGATCAGGGAATGATGTTTGGATATGCAACCAATGAGACACCGGAATTTATGCCATATCCGATTTCACTGGCACACAAGCTGGCATTACAGCTTACAAAGGTTCGTAAAGACGGAACACTTACCTACCTTCGTCCGGATGGAAAGACACAGGTTTCTGTAGAGTATGATGAAGCAGGAAAGCCAAAGAGACTTGAGGCAGTTGTTTTATCTACCCAGCATGATGAGGACGTTACCCAGGAACAGATCCATGAGGATATTAAGAAATATGTCTTTGATCCGATCCTTCCAAAGGAGCTGATCGATGGAGATACCAAATTCTTTATCAATCCGACCGGACGTTTCGTAATCGGCGGACCACACGGAGATGCAGGTCTGACCGGACGTAAGATTATCGTTGATACATATGGTGGATATGCACGTCACGGCGGCGGAGCTTTTTCCGGAAAAGACTGCACAAAGGTTGACCGTTCCGCAGCATATGCTGCACGTTATGTTGCAAAGAACATTGTTGCAGCAGGTCTTGCTGATAAGTGTGAGATTCAGTTATCTTACGCCATCGGTGTTGCACAGCCTACTTCTGTCATGGTTGATACATTCGGTACAGGAAAGATCGCAGATGATGAGCTGGTAAAGATTGTACGTGAGAACTTTGATCTTCGTCCGGCAGGAATTATCAAGATGCTGGATCTGCGCCGTCCGATTTACCGTCAGACAGCTGCTTATGGTCACTTCGGACGCAATGACTTAAATCTCCCATGGGAGGCAACAAACAAGGCAGAGGCTTTAAAGAAGTACCTTTAATTTATGAAAAGTTTACATAATTTTTTATAAAAGAATGATATAATAAGACACAGAGTTTGTTCTGTGTCTTATTTTTTTTTACAGGGAAGGAATACGAATGAAGATAAAAACCAAACTGATCATTTCGTTCTGTATTATTATCTTTGTGCCATCGATCCTGGCGATTGCCACGATCAGCGCCTATTGTAATTTTCAGTCGCATGTGATCGAGCAGACGTATGGAATTAAGAATGCGGATGCCTATAGTATTATCAATTCTGTACCGATGTTAAACCGTTATACTGCACCGGATTTTGAAAAGATCAAAAAGACCATAAAGTTATCTCCTTCAAAAATGGAGGACGTTTCGTATCTTAGTGAGATCAATGAGAGCCTGGAACAGAAATATTCCTATCTGGTGGTAAGAATCGGGGAGAATATTTCTTTCAATGGGGGAAGTGATAATGAAAAGATTCTTTCGGAACTTCCGGTATATGGGGCAAACAGTTCGAAACAGGGAGTGGACAAATATATCGACCGGGACGATGAAATTCTGGTAAAACAGGCAGATTTTAAGCTGGATTCGGGAGAAAAATGTACGGCGTATATAGTCACGTCTTTTGATGCTACCGGGCAGGAGATCCGCCAGTTTATTTTATGGGGGATTATCTGTGTGGTAATCATTCTGTTACTGACAGCGATCATGATGATTGTGTGGATCTACCGGAGCATGATTACACCGATCCAGAAACTGCGCGTTGCGGCAGAAAATATCAAAGAAGGAAATCTCGATTTTGCGTTGGATACCGGAGGCGACGATGAGATCGGGGAACTTTGCACGACCTTTGAACAGATGCGTCAGCGCTTAAAAGATAATGCAGAGGAAAAACTAAGCAACGAAAAAGAAAACCGCACGCTGATCAGCAACATTGCCCATGACCTGAAAACACCGATTACGGCGGTAAAGGGCTATTCGGAAGGCATCATGGATGGAGTAGCCAATACGCCGGAGAAATTAGATAAGTATATCCGTACCATTTACAACAAAGCAAATGAGATGGATACACTGATCAATGAACTGACACTGTATTCCAAGATCGACACCAACCGTATTCCATATGATTTTGCAAAGCTGAATGTTGCCGCATATTTTAAAGACTGCGTGGAAGAAATCGGACTGGATCTGGAAGCAAAGGGGATTGCGTTATCCTATTTTAATTATGCAACGCCGGATACCCAGATTATTGCAGATCCGGAGCAGCTGCGCAGAGTGATCAATAATATTATAGGAAATTCCGTAAAATATATGAATAAAACAGAAAAGTTCATCAATATCCGTATCAAGGATGTGGGGGACTTTATTCAGGTGGAAATCGAAGACGATGGAAGAGGAATTGCACAGAAAGATCTGCCGTATATTTTTGACCGGTTTTACCGGACGGATGCTTCCAGAAATTCGGCAACCGGTGGCAGCGGAATCGGACTTTCCATTGTAAAAAAGATCATAGAGGATCATGGAGGGAAAATCTGGGCAACCAGCAAAGAAGATTCCGGCACTACCATGTACTTTGTAATACGCAAATATCAGGAGGTAACAGCAAATGAGCAGAATACTGATCGTTGAAGATGAAGTGGCTATTGCAGATCTGGAGAAAGATTATCTGGAACTGAGTGGCTTTGAAGTGGAAATTGAAAATGACGGAACCAAAGGACTCGAAAGAGCCCTGCATGAGGAGTTTGATCTGTTTATCTTAGATCTCATGCTTCCGGGAGTAGATGGATTTGAAATCTGTAAAAAGATCCGTGAGATAAAGAATACACCAATCCTTATGGTTTCTGCAAAAAAGGATGATATTGACAAGATTCGCGGGCTCGGACTGGGGGCAGACGATTATGTGACAAAACCGTTTTCCCCGAGTGAACTGGTAGCTCGTGTGAAGGCACATCTGGCACGGTATGAGCGACTGATCGGCAGCAATATGCCACAGAATGATATCATTGAGATCCGAGGCATTAAAATAGACAAGACGGCGCGCCGGGTATGGGTCAATGGAGAAGAGAAACAGTTTACGACAAAAGAGTTTGATTTGCTGACTTTTTTGGCAGAGAATCCAAATCATGTATTTACAAAAGAGGAATTGTTCCGTAAAATATGGGATATGGAATCTATCGGTGATATTGCAACGGTTACCGTACACATCAAAAAGATTCGAGAGAAGATTGAGATGAATACGAACAAGCCGCAGTACATCGAGACCATCTGGGGAGTCGGATATCGGTTTAAATTATAAACGGTCTGCCTCCTGAAACTATGATTAAGGGGGCTGTTATGAACGAACACAAAAAACATGGCAGCAGTTTCTCCAGCAAAATGGGCTTTATTCTTGCCGCTGCGGGATCTGCTGTCGGACTTGGAAATCTGTGGAGGTTTCCTTACCTTGCCGCAAAATACGGTGGAGGTTCTTTTTTACTGATCTATGTGATCCTTGCGGTTACGTTTGGATTTGCACTTATGATCACAGAAATTGCACTGGGCAGAAAAACCGGGAAAAGTGCACTGTATGCATTCAGCACGCTGCATGAAAAGTGCGGTTTCATTGGAATTCTTGCCAGTATTGTGCCGATTATCATTCTTCCGTATTACTGTGTGATCGGCGGATGGGTCATCAAATTTGCATGGGCATTTCTTACAGGAAGCGGAAATGCAGCGGCAGCAGATGATTATTTTTCAAATTTTATTGCAAGGACTGGGGAACCGGTGATGTGGCTGGTATTTTTTATCCTTGCCACTTCGGTTGTGATTCTGCTTGGCGTAAATAAAGGAATTGAAAATATCAGCAAAGTGCTGATGCCGCTTTTGGTAGTCCTTTCCGTTATTATTGCGGTATTTGTTGTGACCCGTCCGGGAGCAGGGGCAGGAATTGTCTACTACTTAAAGCCGGATCTTTCCAAGATCAGTGCGAATGCTTTCCTGGCGGCACTGGGACAGCTGTTTTATTCCATGTCGCTGGCGATGGGCATTATGATTACATATGGCTCCTATATGAAGAAAAATGAGGATATAGAGAGCAGTGTGCGGAATATCGAAATCTTTGATACCGGAATTGCATTTCTGGCAGGACTGATGATTGTACCGGCCGTGTTTGTGTTTTCCGGTGGAGATCAGGCATCGCTGAAGGCAGGACCGACACTGATGTTTATTACACTGCCAAAAGTGTTTGACAGTATGGCGGGAGGACACCTGATCGGAACGGTATTTTTTGTGCTGGTATTGTTTGCTGCACTGACATCGTCCATTTCCCTGATGGAGACAGTGGTTTCCATTTTCGTGGATAAGACAAAAAAGAGCCGTAAATTTATTACGGTCTGTGTAACCGTTTATACGGTGTTGATGGCAATTCCGTCTTCTCTTGGATTTGGAATCTGGAGCGGTTTTTCGATTCACGGAATGAGTATTCTGGATTTCTTCGATTTTATATCCAACAGTGTCCTTATGCCGATTGTGGCATTCCTGACCTGTGTATTTGTCGGTTTTATTGTGAAACCAGAGACGATTACGGATGAAGTGGAATCTTCCACACAGAAATTTAAGAGTAAGAAACTGTATATTGTATTGATCAAGTATGTTGCACCGATACTGGTACTGTTGATTTTATTCAGTTCGGTATTAAATGCACTTGGAATCATTACTTTGTAATGGACAACAGAAAAGAAGAAACAAAAAACCCTATGCATTATGCATAGGGTTTTTAGATAAATATATGTTTGTTCTGTTCAATTGTATTCGGACTTGCTAGGCAGTTCCGGAGTTTAACCTCTCCGGCAGGGGTGTGAGCACACGACGGATACCGGAACCCTCCGCAGGAATTCCTGATCCAAATAGTCCGCATCTGCTGTACTGCGTTTTCAACAGGCAGCATGTCATGTTGTGAAAACAAATCCCTGCGCTGGACAATCGCGCTTGCTGTAAAAAACAGATCAATGAAATCTATGACATACTGAGCTGTAATACTGACAGTTCAGAGAATAAAGCCTACTTGTTTATGCGTGCGGTACTCTCACCGCCTGAGCCTGATGGTCAAATATTGTACCGTCCTTATATGGACTCATATAAGCGTACCCCGAAAACCGAAGTTTGTCAAGTGTTATTCGCTTTTCATGACCATTATACGCTATGTTTGCCGGGAAATCAATTGTGGAAATCCGAGAAATACAAAAAGTTGTGTCAAAAGAGGGAAAAACGGCTCAAAGATTGCAAGAAAATGGTCGATATAGTATAATAAGGTATAAAAAAGTAAAGGCAAGGAAAACCATGATCGATATTCACTGTCACCTTCTGTACGGAGTAGACGACGGAGCAAAAACAATAGAAGAATCTGTGGCGATGCTTGAGGCAGCAAAAGAGCAGGGCATTTCTGCAATGATCCTGACACCGCATTACCGGCACGGCATGTTTGCTTATCCGAAGGAAGAAATTGAAGAACATTTCCGTATTCTGGAGCCGTATGCACAGAAACTTGGAATTTATCTTGCACTGGGCACCGAATACCATGTGAACAGTCATATTGTCGAGGCACTTGACAGTGGCAGATGCCGGACAATGGCCGGCTCGCGGTATGTGTTGTGTGAGTATTCGCACGACAGTGAATATGCCTATATTTACCAGATGACGCAGGAACTGGTTCTGCACGGATATATTCCGGTATTTGCACATGTGGAGCGGTATGGAGCACTTGCGGATTTGCAGCTGGCAGAGGAGCTGCGCAATCTTGGGGCATGGATTACGGTGAATGCGGATGCGGTACTCGGACTTGAGGGTATGGGTCCAAAGAAATACTGTAAAAAGATGCTGAAGGCAGAATGTGTGGATGCGATTGCATCGGACAGTCATGGAATAAAAAACCGTGCCAATCATATGGGAAAATGCTATGAGCTGATTGAAAAAAAATTTGGCAGGGAATATGCGGATCAGCTTTTGGTGAATCATCCGGCAAAGATTCTGACCGGAGAAATGAAATAGTTAGTAATGGAGCATTGATATGGAGCAGCAGTTACAACAGGAACGTATTGTAATTGAAAATGATGATGAAATTGAAATTGATCTGAAAGATCTCGTTTTAGAGATCCTTTCTTTCTGGAAATGGGTGTTGTTTGCACTGATTATCGGAGCCGTGACCGCATATTGTATCAGCAGGTTTGTAATGGTGCCGCAATATGAGTCAACATCCCAGTTTTATGTATTGTCCAAAAGCATGTCGATTACAAGTCTTGCGGATATACAGACAGGTACAAGTCTGACAAACGATTATATGGTTATCGTAGAGGGGCGTCCCGTGCTTGAGCAGGTAATTGAGAATCTCGGACTGGACGAGACCTACAGTTCCCTGAAGAAAAAAGTTACCCTGAATAATCCTTCCAACTCGCGAATCCTCGAGATTACGGTGCGCGATGCAAACCCATCCATGGCAAAAAAGATTGCGGATGAGATTGCGCGTGTCAGTGTGGCCTTTATCCAACAGAAAATGGATCAGGATGCACCGAATATCATTCAAAAGGGATATTCCGACGGAGAACCGGTCAGCCCGAATATCATGAAAAATACGGCGGTCGGAGGAATACTTGGCATGTTTTTGGCGATTGCGGTTATTGTGGTGGCTTATCTGTTCAATGATACGATTATGAATGCAGATGATGTACAAAGGAAGCTGGGGCTGAATGTTCTTGGTACGCTTCCTTTGGAAGAAGCCGAATACGATGGGGAAAAAGAGCGCAAGCGTAAGAGAAGGAAGAAAAAGAAATGAAATCGGTAACATTTGAGAATCTGAAAAAACAAAATTATACGATGAAAGAATCACTTCGGGCATTAAAAACCAATATCCAGTTCTGCGGAGATGATATCTGCACCATCGTTGTGACGTCTGCCATGCCAAACGAAGGGAAAAGTACCGTGACGATGGATCTGGCACGTTCTTTTTCGGAATCCGGCAAACGTGTATTGCTGATCGATACCGATATGCGTAAATCCGTATACGTGGGACGATTACGGGCAGTGGCTTCGGATGGAAGAGAAATCTACGGATTATCCCATTTTCTGTCCGGACAGAAAAAACTCGAAGACGTACTTTACGGTACAACGATTCCGGGCCTGTTTATGATTTTTGCCGGTCCGTCAGTACCAAACCCGACAGAAATTCTGGAAAAAAAGTATTTTACCGAGTTACTTAATTTTGCAAAAGAACATTTTGATTATGTATTGCTGGATTGTGCGCCGATCGGAGCTGCAATCGACGCAGCAGTGATCGCAAAACACTGTGATGGTGCGATTCTTGTTATTGCCCAGGGCATGGCAAGCGGACGTCTGATCCAGACGGTCAAAAAGCAGATGGAAGCTTCCGGAGTGAGGGTACTTGGTGCGGTACTGAACAAAGTACGGATGAAGAAGAGCGGCTATGAGGGTGGCTACTATGGCGGCTATTATGGCAGCTATTATGGAAATTACGGAGAACATCATGAGAAGAATGCATGAACCATCGACAAAACTTCATAATGCATTGTATTTTATGTCCGGAATGATGGTGGTGATTCTTGCACTTGTGATTGTGGCAGGGGTCAAAACGAAGGCGGAAAATGCCGGCTTCCACATTGCAGATGATACAGAAAATTCTTATGAGCAGCAGGTTGCGGGGCAGACAGATACCACACAGGATTCCGGTCAGGAAAAGTGGCAGGAGGGTGTAGTTGCTTATCAGGGAAAAGAGTATCTGTATAATACAGATATCAAAACCTACCTCATGATGGGGGTTGATATCGATGGTCCGGTACAGCAAAGCAGCGATTATACCCAAGGCGGGCAGTCCGATGCACTGTTTCTTCTTGTTGTAAACAACAAAACAGAGCAGCTGCAGGTCATTTCCATCAATCGAAACACGATGGCAGATATCGAATTGTGTGATGAAGAAGGTATTGATATGGGACCGCTTAAAACTCAGATCTGTTTGCAGCATGCATTCGGGGACGGTAAGCGCCTCAGCTGCAGCAAAACCGTGGATGCGGTTTCCGGCCTGTTTCAAAATATTCCGATCAGCGGTTATCTTGCGATGAATATGGGGGGAATCCCACAGATGAATGATGCTGTGGGAGGAGTGGAAGTGACTGTACAGCAGGATATTTCGTTTCCAAAAGCCGGTGTGAATTTGAAGAAAGGGCAAAAAGTAACCCTGAATGGGACGCAGGCTTATTATTACCTGCATGGAAGGGATACCGAAGAATATGACAGTGCAACAAAGCGTCTGCAGCGCGAAGAACAGTATATTGTTGCCTATATGGATAAATTAAAAAAAGTATCCACAGAAAACCCGGATCAGGTGACAGAAATTTACAATTCTGTTTCCGATTATCTGGTAACCAGTGTGGATTTCACAAGTATGATTGAGCAGCTGATGAATTACGGTTTTTCAGAAGACCAGATGTATACGGTTCCCGGAAAAACGGTGGAGGGAAAGCCGATTGACGGGAAACGGTATGAGGAGTACCATGTCGATGAAGATGCCATGGAAGAACTCATTATGAAGGTGTTTTATACACCCGTACAATAAGGTATCCAGTGCGCGCGCACTTGATATAGATAGAGTTACATGCAGTTTATATTACGTGGAAAGGAGGTAGATTGCGATGAAAAAGAAAATTTTCACAGGAGTTGTGACAGCTATGATGCTGGTATTTACAATGGGCACAACCGTGTTTGCAGATCCATCACCAACAAGTGATACGGCACTGGTTCAAAGAACCGATGAGCTGAATAAGGCAACAACCGTTGAAAGCAGCGGTTATAATGCAAACAATGAGCTTATCACGGTTTCTTCCAAGGGTGTGGACAAAGATGTTTACCGCGAGGGAAACCGTCAGGCAAATGCTGTGGCAAGTGCACAGAACGGAAGTGCAACCGTCATGGCCATGTCTGATATCAGTGTTCCGTCTGCAACGAATACATCCAAAGGAATCAAAGTAACGATTTGTGCAAGTGGAATTAAGGCTGGAGACAATGTTTATGTATTACATAAATTAAAAAGCGGAAGCTGGCAGACTGTAAAGCCGGACAGCGTTTCCAATGGCAAAGTCACGGTTACATTGTATTCATTTTCACCGGTTATAGTTGTAAGGTACAGTTCAAATGTGAATCCTACCGTTACAACAGATCCGTCAAAGGATGAAAATTCCCAGGGATCAAATACAAATTCCAATGTAAATGACAATTCCAACAGCAGCAGCCAGACAAACAACAACAACCAGAACAACTCACAGACCAATAATCAGTATAATCCGGTTAGTGTAAATCAGAATGTGACAGTAAACTATCCACAGTCTTATGACGATGGAGAGGACAGTTTCGAGGATGATTATGACGACGGTTATACAGATGGTTATACCGATGGAAAGAATTCCGTACGGAATTCTTCCACAAAGAGTTCTTCTGCCCGTGTCAATGGCAAAAGTGGAGCAGGAAGTCAGAAAGGAACATCAGCTTCCGGATCTGTTTCCTATAAGACATCTCCAAAAACCGGGGCAGCGCTTCCGGCACTTCCGTTCGTTGCAGTATTTGCGGCAGCAGGTATTGTTGTATGCGGAAGAAAAGCACGTAAGAATTAATCTCACTGGATACAATTTTATTTAGCATGTAGGTCTATGGATAGGTGATGCATGGCATCACGTGAGGGCGGTGGAATGGAATCTGCCGCCCTGCCTCAATTTTAAAGAAAGAAAACTATTTTATGAAAAGACAGGAAAGAAAGAACGACAGAACGATCAATATCTATAAAATTCTGACCATTGTTCTGGCAGTTGTATTGATCGTGGTACTCATAATATTTGGAAGAAGCTGGATGGTTCAGAAGAATGCACAGAAAGAATATGAAAAGCTTTCTGCCCAGGTAAATGATCTGCAGAATCAGGTGAATGATAATCAGATCAATATTCCGTCAGATACGCAGACTGAGACGGAGAATGTGGCACAGGAAGTGCAGACCGAAGACAGCGAACTGGAACAAAAAGGAATAGAAATTCCACAGAAAAATTTAAACTGGAAAAAATTAAAGGGAGTCAATCAGGATATTTACGCATGGATCTACATTCCGGGAACCGGGGTGGATTATCCGGTGTTACAGCATCCGAGTGATGATTCCTATTATCTGAATTACAATATGAATGGTACCAGGGGATATCCTGGATGTATTTATACAGAGAAGGCAAACAGTAAAGAGTTTACGGATTTTGATACTGTCGTGTATGGGCACAATATGCGCAATGACACAATGTTTGCTTCTCTCCACAACTATGAAGACCAGACATTTTTTAACAATTTTCCGTATATATATGTGTATACAAAGGAAAAGGTGCTCGTGTATGAGATTTTTGCGGCATATAAGACGGACGATGCACATATTCTGCACACCAATGACTTTTCAACGAAAGAGGGACGTGTAAGTTATCTTGAAAGCATTGTGAAAAAATCCAAGAATTCGCCGGAGGTAAAGGACAAAATCCAGCTTTCGGTGGACAGTCATCTGCTGACTTTATCAACCTGTGTGAGCAGACAGGCAGATAAGCGGTTTGTGGTTCAGGCAATTTTATTAAATGAGGAACAGCTATGAAACAGTGCAAAGTAGGTATGGATCAGGAAAATATCATATCGACCTTTGCAAGTACGCAGTTTTACGGAGATCCGGATGCCTATATCCGGGAGTTTCTTCAAAATGCCATTGATGCATGCAATACCAGGGCGGCGCTGGAATGGAGCTGGGGAACAGAGTTTCTGGAGATGGAGGAGGCAAGAGCCTTAAATTCCATGCGAAATCCGTATTCTCCTCAAATTTCCATTCAGTATAATTCCGAAACGCAGCGTCTGGTGTTTGAGGATAACGGAATCGGAATCAATGCCAGGGATATTGAGCAGTATGTCGCCAAAATCGGCGTGAGTTTTTATCAGAGCGAGGATTTTTCTACACAGCAGCTTCACTATGAACCGGTGGCGCAGTTTGGAGTCGGTATGCTTTCCGGTTTTATGGTTGCACGGGCACTGTTGATTGAGTCGAGAAAGGACAAATCGGTAAATACCGCGTGGAATGTTACGGATCGCCAGACGTTAGAACCGGTTACCGCAAAATGGATAGAAGGGGCGGAAACAATGGAATATATCAATTCCAACCGCGAACAGTCCGGAACCAGAATTACGCTGGTGTTACGGCCGAAATATGCGAAGAATCTGTCCCTTCAGAGGCTGGTGCACGCAGTACAGCACTATATGCTGTATCAGCCATTTCCCATTCAGATTTCCTTTGATGAAAAAAGCGTGACGCTGCGGGAACAGAATCATATCATGGACAATCCGTTCGCGGATATTCTTGGAATCATATCGATTCGTATCATGGATGAACTGATGGAGGGGTGTATCTGGATTTATAATTCCAAACATCAGGGACTGATCGGGACATCCTGCCTGTATCAGCAGGGGTTTCTTGTGACCGATGAAAAGAAAGATCTGGGGTTAAAACCGGAGTGGCTCAGGCATATGACGTATCATCTGCATTTACGGAAAAAATTCCTGACATTGCGGCTGGCAAGGGATGATGTGGCGCATGATGAACATCTGACGGAGCTGCGCAGGCTGATCGGCAGACGGATTGTAGAACATTTTGCATCCAATCCGCTGGGGCTGAACCAGTATATTGCCAGCGGACAGCAGCCGGTTCTGACAGAGTATGAAGAAGAGATGCAGCTGCTTGGCAAAGCTGTCACAGTGGAAGTTTATTTAAAAGGGAGAGAGATTGAACTTCCGGTTGCAACAATTATTCAGGGTTATACCGGAAAAAGCATAAGGATTGCATTTATCAGCAAGGGGCTGTTTACATATTACAGGCAGAACCATATTATGGATTTCCGGCGTTTTCTGGCAGAATACCAGCTGATTGTATTCGAAAAGAACCGGGATCTGTTCTGCCAGCTTCTGGCGCCTTATCAGGGTAGCATGCACTATGTGATAAGCAGTGAATGTCCGGGGGTTATATATGAAGAAATGGATGCAGATTTCCATATGATAAAAAGTGTGGTACCATATCGTTATCAGTATCATCTGCGGCCGGAAACGTTTCCGGATAACGAGATTTTCTGTATGGTGACGAATACGGCAAACGGAACGCTGGAACTGCGTGTCAATCCAAAGCACCGACTCTTAAGGATTCTTGAGCCTGTGATGTATCACCCGAAAGTTCATCGGATGATGGAGGTCATCTATGAGAATATCAAGCAGCGGGTTATCAATACGCAGCATCGTTGGAATAAGATTGTTGATTTCGGCGGTTCGTTCGTAGATGACTGGAAAAATCAGGAGAATGTGCCGACAGTGAGCTGTATCTGGTGCCTGGAAGGCGATTTTGATGTATCTGTGAATGAATTTATTGCGCAGACCCTGACACAGAAAGAACGTGTCGATCTGGGACTTGTGGGACTGGTTTTCCGCAGGGAAGATTTTATTGACTGGTGGTTTGCACCAAGAGAGTAGAGTGATTATGGAAGAGAAAAAAGAAATGTCAACAGAAGAAATAAAGATGGACAATGATCCAAAGGGCGAGGGAAAGGAGAAAGTTTCTTCGCCTCTGCGGGAAGTGCTCAGCTGGGTAGTCACTCTGCTGGCAGCCTTCGCACTGGCAATGGTTTTGAAGAATTACGTGATCATCAATGCAACAGTCCCGACCGGATCGATGGAGCATACCATTGAACCGGGCGATGACCTGTTCGGGCTGCGGCTAGCGTATCAGTTTTCAGAACCGAAGAGAGGAGATATCGTGATTTTCCGGTTCCCAGATGACGAAACGCAAAAATACGTCAAGCGTGTGATTGGTCTGCCCGGAGAAAAGGTTACCATTGAGGATGCAAAAATTTATATCAATGACTCTGAGACTCCTTTGAAGGAGGATTACCTGAAAGAGACATGGACAGAGGCAACCGGACCGTTTGAGTTTGAGGTTCCCAAAGACAGTTATCTGGTGCTTGGAGACAACCGGAATGATTCCTATGATGCCAGATATTGGGATCATACCTATGTCAGCAAAGATAAAATTATCGGAAAAGCTTATTTCATATACTACCCATTCCAAAGACTGGGAAGTCTATATAAATAAATCATTAAATAATTAACAAGGAGGCTATCATTATGCCAGAAAATTCAAGTTGCAGTGGAGCATCATCCTGTTCCAAAGAAAGCTGTGAGGGATGTTCCCATAATTCTCAGAATCCGCAGAGTATGCTCGAAGCGATGAATGCATATTCCAATATCAAACATGTGATTGGAGTGGTCAGCGGAAAGGGAGGTGTCGGTAAATCATTTGTCACTTCTTCCCTGGCGGTACAGATGGCGAAAGCCGGATATAAAGTGGGAATTCTGGATGCCGATATTACCGGACCGTCCATTCCAAAGATGTTTGGAGCACACGGTCAGCTGGTCGGTGACGAAAAAGGAATGTATCCGTATGAGACAAAAGAAGGAATCAAAATCGTTTCCATCAATCTTCTGATGGAAGATGAAGAAGCGCCGGTTGTCTGGAGAGGACCTGTGATTGCAGGGGCTGTGAAACAGTTCTGGAATGAGGCTGTCTGGGGCGATGTGGACTATCTGTTTGTGGACATGCCACCGGGAACCGGTGATGTACCGCTTACCGTGTTCCAGTCCCTTCCGGTGGATGGTATCGTTATTGTTACATCTCCACAGGAACTGGTACAGATGATCGTAAAGAAAGCTTTCCATATGGCAAATATGATGCATATACCGGTGCTTGGACTGGTGGAAAATTTCAGTTATCTGAAATGCCCGGATTGTGGAAAGAAGATCGCACTGTTTGGAGAAAGCAACATTGACGAAGTTGCCGCAAAAGAAGGAACCAGAGTTCTTGGCAAACTGCCATTGGATCCGGCATATGCGAAAGCTGCGGATGCCGGTGCATTCTATGAGATGGAAAATCCGTATCTGGATGCCGCTGTGGATGCGTTAAAGACAATTTAAGACAAGAAAAAACCTGTCAGTGATTTTTTCACTGGCAGGTCTTTTTTGCTTATTTCTGGCTTTCTGAAACTGTAGATTCGGTATTGCTGTCCGGCTCTGTTCCCGTAACGGTTTCTTCCACAGCAGGATCTTTGTATGTGTACATGTTGGATTCACGGAAAATCGTACTGTTGGAACCCATCTGGCACACCTTAATGGTATCGCCGTCTTTGACACTATCTTTTGGGATAATCAGACAACCGGAATTGCTGAAGGTTGTATTGACTTTCTCGTCATTTACAAATACCTTACTCCACTTGGTGAAGTTGTTTCCATAGACAAACACTTCCGATCCGCCGATGGAATCCGACGTCTCCGATACAGTTACATCGTCAATTCCCATTACAATGTCGGTTGCAGGATATTTGTCTTTGCCATCATAGCAGTAACGGTTTCCGTAAAGAATGTCATACTGCAGATTATCCAGTCCGTCCAGATATGCAGTGTGGTCTGCGTTGTTCATCTGGGTCTGATGGTAATTTAAGATGGTTCCCTCATGAATACCTACGGAATCCGTAATGCTTGCCATCAGCTGGTATGCATACAGATCTGCATCCTGTTTCTTTAATCCCATATTATTCCATGTAACATATTTTGTCTTGTAGATATCACCGGATTTCATATCGGAGTCTTCCAGACCCATGGTTGGAAGATGATCGCCGAACGCTACCACGATGGTATCTTCATCTCTCTTGGAGAGCTCTGTAATCAGATCATTCAGGAATGTATCTACTTCATTTAACTGGTTGATGTAATAAGTCCACTGGTTTTTCTTTTCTTCATCATCCACACCGCTGACGGTATATACCGGACTTGCGATAACCGGAGTCTTTGGATAATCACCATGTGTACCTACGGTAATGGTGTAGGTAAAGTCCGGCTGATTCGGAGTGGAATCTAAGGTTTTGATTGTTTCAGGAACAAGAATATCATCGGTAGCCCAGCTTCCGTTTGGCGTATAACTCTGAATGTTCATCAGTTCCTTGCTGGTGAAAGTATCAAATCCCATCATGGAAAAGGCATTGACACGGCTGTAAAAGTTACCGCCATTGTTATGTACGGCATGGGTTCCATATCCGATGGAAGCCAGATCAGCAGCAGTGCTCTCGCAGTCTGTCTTTTTCAGGATTGTTTTATACGGATACTCGCCGGTTCCGAAGTACTGCATACTCATACCGGAGAGAACTTCAAACTCAGTGTTTGCGGTTCCTGCGCCAACAACCGGAACTGTCAGGTAACCACTCGTGTAGTTCTTCTCGAGATTGTGAAAGGTAGGAATCGGATCCTGATTATAATTCAGAAACTTGATCTCATCCGGATCACAGAATGATTCAAGAAGAATACAGATAATATTTGGTGCATTCTTTTTGGTGACAGTTGTTTCTTTTTTTGTGTCATTTACATTTTTTTCAATCGAAGCAATTTTCTGCTCGGAGTAGTCATCCGGCTTGCTCATTCCACGGTCTACCACACTCGAAGAGAATCCATAGATAAAACCGTAGTTTTCATATCCCTGTGCAATGTTGGAGAAGTAGCTTGCAACAACATTGGCATTCTGTGCAGCAGAGGTTGTAACAGGAAGACCGACAAACAGTACCGATACAATGGCACCTACTACAACAATTTTATGGGTCTTGCCCTGATAGCGCGGTCCTTTAATGAAGAGTGCAACACAAAACAGAAGGAACAGACCGAGCCCGATGACTACGATGGTAGCTTCTTCTGCCGTGAAATAGTTGGTATTGTTCATGGCAAACAGATCATTGATACATTTAAGGTCTGTAAAGCCAAACGGTGTTACACGGTTTGAAAGGATGCATCCGTTAATGATTCCAAGGAGCACCCAGAAACCGCTGATAATGATCCGCCAGAATGCACGTCTGCGGAACAGATAAACAAAGCTTAAGGATGCAAATACAATAAAGGCATTATAAAAAAATGCACCGGTATGCATCCCAACGAAGGAACATGCCGAGAGAAAACTCCTTCGGGAAAGAACCTCCACCATAAATACGATCCCACAGGATATCAACATGTGGAACAGCAGGGAATATTTATTCAGAAATGAGATCCGACGCAGGTAAGCTTCGGAATGTTGTTTTTCAACTCTGGTGAATAGTTTTTCTTTGATAATACTAAAAAATTTCTTCATCTTTACCTCTCCTTTACTCGAACTATAGATTACTAAAAAAGGATAGTAAAGACAAGAGGTAAAATTTATAAAAAAACCCCGTTAAAAACGAGGTTTTTTTGCAATATGAATAAATTGTGAACAAACGGTGTTCTTATCGGTTGGAACGTCTCCAGATGTGCATCTGGTCTGCCTCTTTGATCAGATCATCACGGAAGTCCGGATGTGCAATGGAAATCAGAGCCTCTGCCTTCTGCCAGGTAGATAATCCCTTTACATTGACCATGCCATATTCGGTAACGACATAGTGGGTATTTGCACGGGTGTCTGTGACAATAGAACCTTCTGCCAGGGTCGGGCGGATGCGGGAATGCATAACACCTTTCTTATCCGTGAATGTGGAAGAACAGCAGATAAAGCTCTTTCCACCTTTGGACATATAAGCACCGAGAACGAAGTCAAGCTGTCCGCCGGCACCACTGATGTGTTTGGTTCCGGAAGACTCGGCACTGATCTGTCCGAACAGGTCGATATCTACACAGTTGTTGATGGAGATGAAGTTGTCCAGTGCTGCGATGGAGCGGATATCGTTGGTGTAACTGACAGGTGCGCTCATTAGTTCTGGATTTTCATCCAGATAATCATACATCTTCTTGGTTCCGGCACCGAAACCATATACCTGACGGTAGCGGTCAATGTTTTTGCAGGCACCGGTAATCTTTCCGGCTTTGGCAATGTCTACGAATGCATCTACATACATTTCTGTGTGAACACCAAGATCCTTTAAGTCGGACTGTGCGATAAGGGAACCGACTGCGTTTGGCATACCACCGATACCAAGCTGCAAGCAGGCACCGTTTGGAATCTGGTCTACGATCAGCTGTGCAACTTTCTGGTCTACTTCGGTAGCAGGACCGCCGGCACCGAGTTCTCCGATTGGAGGATTGGAGCCTTCTACGATTGCATTGACTTTGGAAATATGTATACCGTTTTCTGTTCCGCCAAGGCAGCGCGGCATATTTTCGTTGACTTCTACGATGATATGTCTGGCTGTCTCACACATCGCACCAAGATGGGAAGCACTTGGCCCGAAGTTGAAGTATCCATGCTTGTCCATTGGAGCAACCTGGAACATTGCCACATCATCCGGACAATCCAGCTCACGGTAATAACGAGGGAGCTCGGAATAACGGATCGGGCTGTAGAATGCACAGCCACGTGCAATCATATGACGTTCGATTCCGGACATATGCCAGGAATTCCATGTAAAATGCTCGCCGGCGTCTTCGCGCTCAAATACGGCAAGCGGTTTTAAGAGGATTCCGCCACGCAGGTTGATATCCTTCAGTTCATCGGTACGCTTGGCAAGTGCTTTGTCCAGTGTATCTACGGTGTTGGTACACCAGCCATAGTCTACCCAGTCACCGGATTTGATTACTTTTACGGCTTCGTCTGCTGAAACGAGCTTCTGTCTGTATTCTTCTGAAAAATCCATTCGTATAAGACCTCCTTGTATGTCTTAGCGTGAAGTTGTGAACAGAAATGCAACAACTTCGTTAATTTATTAACAACATTATAACATTTATGGATTTCAAAAACAATGGGGAGTGCTGGAAAACGTAATTATTCTGTGGTACACTTAAATTACATGATAAAACTTTCAGCCACTGTTTTTCCATTTATTCAGGTTTCTTGCAATTAAGAGGCTGTAAGAATTTTGAATTCAGGGTTCCTAAGCCGGACGCAACCGTTGGAAACGCACCGTCCGGGTGCGATTCCAACTTTCCCGTACTTCCATGTACGGGAATTGCTGACTTATGACAAAATTCTAACAGACTCTAAATTGCAGAAAATTCACAAATAGAAAAACAGTGACTGAAAGTTATTTGAAACGTAAATTAAGCTTTGAAAAAAGGTTTTTGAGCTATCTTACGTTTTTGAAAATATGACAATAGAAAATTCATTATAGAGAAGAAAGAGAGAAAAGATGGAGAATCATACAATTGTTACTTTAAAAAAGGGAGAAGGCCGCACGATCAAGGCGGGTGGCGCATGGATTTTTGATAATGAGATTGATACGATTGTGGGGACATTTACCAATGGAGATGTGGTGACGGTACATGATTTTGACGGATATCCGATGGGAAAGGGATTTATCAATCAGAATTCGAAGATCCGTATCCGCATGCTGACCCGTCATGCGGATCAGGAGATTAACGAGAATTTTCTTCGTATGCGTGTAAAGAATGCCTGGGAATACCGGAAGACAACGGTGGATACATCTTCCTGTCGTGTGATTTTCGGGGAAGCGGATTTTTTGCCGGGACTGGTGGTTGACAAGTATGAGGATGTGCTGGTGGTGGAATGTCTGGCACTCGGTATGGAGCAGTTCAAGGAAACAATTGTTTCATTATTAAAAGGGGTACTGAAAGAGGACGGTATTTCTATCCGTGGAGTCTATGAGAGAAGTGACGCCAATGAGCGCAGGAAAGAAGGACTTCCGAAAGTAAAAGGATTTATTGGGGAAACATTTGATACAGAGGTGGAGATCACGGAAAATGGCGTGCACTATCTGGTTGATGTGGTAAATGGTCAGAAGACGGGCTTTTTCCTGGATCAGAAGTATAACCGGCTGGCAATGCAGCGGATCTGTAAAGGAAAGAGAGTTTTGGACTGTTTTACACATATGGGAACGTTTGCACTGAATGCAGGAATCGCAGGTGCTTCCGATGTGACGGGACTTGATATTTCGGAATATGCGGTGCAGCAGGCAAATGCCAATGCCGTGCGTAATCATCTGGAAGATACGGTACATTTTCGCTGTGCAAATGTACTGGACGAGCTTCCGAAACTGGCAGAAGCCGGAGAAAAGTATGATGTAGTCATTCTCGACCCGCCGGCATTTACGAAATCCCGTGAGGCCACGAAGAATGCCATCAAAGGTTATCGGGAGATCAATATGAAAGGGTTAAAGCTGGTAAAAGACGGTGGATACCTGGCAACCTGTTCCTGTTCCCATTTTATGACACAGGAACTGCTGGCAAAGACGGTGAAGGAAGCTGCAAAGGCGGCACACAAACGGCTGCGTCAGGTGGAATTCCGTACGCAGGCGCCGGATCATCCGATTTTGTGGGCAAATTCTGCGAATGTGCCGGAGAGCTATTATCTTAAATTTTTTATCTTCCAGGTTGTTGATGAGAAATAAGGACTGGAAAATGGCGGTAATGCTTGATTTATAAGGGATGGAAGGCATTTAACGTTTACAGAGAAAACCTCGTAAAGTATCGCAAAATATCGTATCACAGTGGTATAAAGTGGTAAGTCTGAGTGGTAAGCACCTGAAATGTAACGAGTGGTAACTATGAAATGATAATGATACCGGAGAAGATTATATGTTCGCTCTTCATAATACGAAAGTTTGTAGTATAGATGTAGCGTTTTGTGGTATACTATAGAAGAACAAATACCTTTCTGTGAAAGGGAAAGGAGAAAGGATACGCGTATGACAGTTGATAGAAGAGTAAGCAGTATTGAATCCAGTTTCAAAATGGAAGGCATGCCATTTGATGCAGAATGTCGTCAAAGAGTAAGAAATGTCTTGGTCAAGAAGGTCTCTGCGGCAGATGCAATTATAGAATTAAATAAGAAATACAGAGTATCCAAGAAGCAGGTTGAAGGATCAAGAGTATGATTATTTCTATGATGATGAGCAGGACGCAAAGTACTGCTATCCGGGAACAAATGTATTAAAGAATAAACTGGATATAAGAGATTTAGCCACATTGTACGAGGCGGAAAGAGACTATTCAGCAGTACGCCAGGCAGAACTTGTAGGTCAAGGCGTTACTGGAGATTTCTCTTTTAAGCATCTTTGTTCTATACATAAGCATTTATTCAGTGATGTATATTCTTGGGCGGGCAAGACAAGAACGGTTGATATTTCCAAAGGAACCGTTTTCTGTTTGGTGCAGTTTATCGAAAGCCAGTTTGATGATTTGTATCGTAAGTTGAAAAAGGAAAATTTCTTAGCTGACATAACCGATAAGGAAGAAATGAGCGAGAGACTAGCCTATTACCTGGGTGAGATTAATATGATCCATCCTTTTAGAGAAGGCAATGGAAGAACTCAGAGGATATACATAGAGCAGTTATGCTTGCATAATGGTAGATTTGAAATCGATTTTACGGATGTTTCAAAAGACGAGATGATAGCCGCAAGCGTCAGGTCGGCAAATGCCAGCAACGATATGTTGGAAAAATTGATTAGTAATTGTCTTGTTGAAAAATAGTTTTAGAGAAGAATGTACGTTCCGCTTTGAGTGTAAAAACTGATTTTTGAACTGACCATATGTTAACGATAGACTAACGACGGACTAACAAGAAACTAACGACAGACTAACAACGATATAATTGTAATGCCAAAACAGATATGATATTATTATCGTGGATTTGGTAGGACAAAGCGATCAATCATTAGTGTTCACAAAAGACTACTATTTTATTACAAAAAACTACTATTTTACTACGGTTTCAATACTTGTGTCGGCGAAACAGGCGTGCTATCATTATAGTGACGAAAAAACTACTAATAAATTTACATATAAAACTAGTAAAAACTAATATATAGCCGCTTTTATTTTTATTGTAGTTGTAGTAAGATTATCATGGCAATCGAAACAGAGATGTTCCGGTTGCTTTTTTTATGCCATGGAAAGGGGGTGAATTTGATGGAATTATCTATGAGAGAGAAGGAACTGTTAATTATGTTCGGGAGTGAGAGAAGGCTTGATACACATAAACGCTTGCAAAACGCTATTCCCTATATGACAGATGTGATGTAGAACAAAGGAGAAAACACATGAATAAAGAAAAGACCGTAAATGGGAAAACTGGAACAAATGAACAGTTTTTCAGATCAGTGATGACTTGTTTCGGTTATAATAAAAGGAGAAAGTTCTCAATTGACTAACCGGGTATAAACTCCATATAATAGTGGTAACCGAATGGAGGAGCTATAGAAGGAGGGTTCACTATGCAGGCATTATCAAAAGTAAAAGTTGGTGGAAATTATACCATTCAGTGGTTATTCGGATTACCGGAAGTTGTAGAATTCCTGCACCGCCATCATGTAGAAGAAGGTGGCAGCGTACAGGTGATTCAGAAATTATCCAATGGACTGATCATCGGTGCCAATGGAGAACGGTTCGCCATGGGAAATGAGATTGCAGATCGTATTCAGGTATAAGTACACCCGGCTATAGAAAACAGACACCCCAGTATCCGTTATAAAAACGGCTGCCGGGGTGTTTTGGGTAAAAAAATGAAAAGGGCAGTATACTTGCATTTTAGAGAGCATTATGGCATAGTTGAGAAAGAAAATCGAAAGCGAAGGATGAAAAGAGGAAAAATGAAGTTTCGAAAAGCTAAGCAGGACGATAAGGAAGAAATTCTTGCGCTGTATCAGTCGCTGATCGGTACTCCATACTGCGCATGGGGCAACGGGTATCCGGGAGAACAGGAATTTGATTATGATATGAGCAGAAATGCTCTTTTTTGTATGGAAAATGAAGATGGAGAAATCATTGGCACGATCACAGTGGATGAAGATCCGCAGGTGGAAGCACTCACCTGCTGGTCCAAAACACTGCAGCCGTCTGCGGAGCTTTCCAGACTCGGGGTACGCACCGATATGCAGAATCAGGGAATTGCCCGGCAGCTTCTGCAGCATGGCATGGAAGAATTGAAAAAACAGGGAAAAAAGAGTGTGCATTTTCTCGTGTGTAAAACAAATAAAAAAGCACTTCGCTCTTATGAAAAATTGCATTTTGACGTAGTGGGAGAGAGCGGTTTATTTGACGAGGACTGGTGGTGCTACGAGAAAGAACTTTAAAAATCAAGTACAGGAAGTTGGAAAATATGCAAATAGGACAGAAAAAAACAACGGGACAGAAGATGAAAAAAGAGAGGAACAGGGGAAGAGAAACGGATAGAAAACCGAACATAAGCCAGATACAAAAAACAGGTGAACACTGCATTTACGCAAAAAGATGCGGAGGGTGTGACTATCAGGGAATTTTGTACAGTCAGCAGCTTTCCAAAAAGCAGAGTTACATGCGCAGACTCATGGAACCGTTTGGAAAGATCAATCCAATCATCGGGATGGACGATCCATACCACTATCGGCATAAAGTACAGGCGGCTTTTTCCTGCAATAAACGCGGACATATTGTGGCAGGGGTATATGAGAAACATTCGCATGATATCGTGGATGTGGAGGAGTGCCAGATCGAGGATGCACAGGCAGATGCCATTATCCGTGAAATCAAAAATATGATGCGTTCTTTCCGGATTCGTGCATATGATGAGGATACTGGATATGGGCTGCTGCGTCATGTGCTGGTGCGAAAGGGCTATCACAGCGGACAGATTATGGTGGTGCTTGTACTGGTATCTCCGATTCTTCCTTCCAAAAATAATTTTGTCAAGGCACTGCGGAAGAAGTTCCCGGAGATCAGTACAGTAGTGATCAATGTCAATGACCGCAAGACCAGCATGGTGCTCGGGGAGCGCAATATTACGGTTTATGGAAAAGGATTTATTGAGGATGAACTGTGCGGATGCACATTTCGTATTTCACCGACTTCATTTTATCAGGTAAATCCGCAGCAGACGGAAAAACTCTACCGGAAAGCCATTTCCTGTGCAAAACTGACGGGAAAAGAGACCGTGATCGATGCATACTGCGGTACGGGCACGATCGGGCTGATTGCCAGCAGCCGCGCAAAGCATGTGATCGGAGTGGAGTTAAACCGTGATGCGATAAAGGATGCTATCTCCAATGCAAAGCGCAATCATATTCACAATGTTACTTTTTATAATGAAGATGCCGGACAATTTATGGTAGAGATGGCAGAAAAAGGAGAACATGCGGATGTGGTCATTATGGATCCGCCGCGTACGGGAAGCGATGAGGCGTTTCTTTCCTCTGTAGTGCGACTGGCTCCGAATAAAGTCGTGTATGTATCCTGTGGTCCGGAAACGCTGGTGCGGGATCTGAAGTATCTGACAAAGCATGGATACCGGATGAAAGAGTGTACACCGTTTGATCTTTTTCCGTTTACGAAACATGTGGAGACGGTTGTTCTTCTTTCCCAACTCCGTCAGAAGCCGGATGATTATATTGATG
>ERZ773216.573-NODE-573-length-50958-cov-4.686325_pt1 | contig 50958 bp, 45 predicted proteins | sample MGYA00511259_ERZ773216 | MGnify/ENA primary metagenome ERZ773216 (study PRJEB29015, sample SAMEA2737764) | human gut metagenome | biome: human gut; feature: human-associated habitat; material: faeces | place: China | collected 2012 ... | reverse complement strand
GAGATAATACAGGAGATGCTGGGGCGGGGAATCTGAAATAGAGGAGGGTCGTATCATAACTCGATACGATCCTCTTTCATTTGTCATTATATCAATGTTTTCAATCTCATGACAGGCAATAATCTTTGAGAAGGAGGCCCCGGTTAGGGATGAAAGTATTCTGGGTAACGGTCGTCTCCTCGGTTTTCAGGACGCAGAAGGGCAGAAACCAACGGTCACATGCCGTCCCGGAGCACGTCCTGATCCCGCAGGACCTTCTCGATCACAGTTCCTTTGAGTTTCTTTAAGAGCGGTTTCTTTAACATATTGAGCGGTCCCGGAAGCTCCATCTCCAGCGGGGACCTGCCATCCATCAGCTTCACGGTGCTGTCTAAGAGGTTGCGGATATCGTAGACGCTGCCCCATACCTCCGGCACACCGCGGTCCACGCCGAGAAGACCGTATACGGACTCCATTGCGGTACGGACAGAATACTCAGTGGTAAAGATGGTATCACGCGGAGTCTCGGCAAACTGACCGAGGAATGCGAAGTTTACGCTGCCATCCGGAATGACATCCGGGCGGTCGCCTTTGCGTCTCGGCATAAAGAATGCTGTAATATACGGCATCATGGTCGGAACACAGACTGCGTGATTTTCTGCCAGCTCGTCAATCTCTTCCACCGGAACACCCAGATGATACAGCCATTCCGCTGTGATTTCCTTACCGGTGCATTCCTTCATCGGCTTCTTGATGTAATCGCCCGGCACATCGGTAAAGAGACTGTATACCCAGACGCAGACATCTTCCTTCTTCTGGGTCTTAAACTGGCCCTGACGGTTGATGGTCCAGCTTAACAGCCATTTGGAATCCTGACAGCTGACGATACCGCCGGTTACCACGCGGCCGCTTCTCGGATCGCGCTTGCAGATCTTCTGGATATAGGAAATGATCTTGTCATCGGAGGTGGTGACGGTTGCGGACTCCCAGTTGGTCTTTTCGGTATCGGAGCAGAACTTCTCCGGATGTCCGAAGGACTCATGCTGCTTTGCGATGTTCTTCCAGAGCTCCCAGCAGCCGCTGACACGTTTCTCCGCGTCTCCCACCGGCGCGTGGTTCTGGTCACCGTAGATGGTGCCCTCGGTACAGCTTCCGTTGGTAACAAATACCAGATCCTTCTCGGTTAACGGGATCTCGGTCTCCACGCCATTTACGGTGCAGATGATCTTCTTCGCAGTCTTCTTCGCGCCTTCAATATCGAACAGCACGTTGGTCACGCGGGTGTTGAACTGGAACTGAACGCCTGCGTTCTCCAGATATTTCTGCATCGGCAGGATCAGGGAATCGTACTGGTTGTACTTGGTGAACTTCAGTGCGGAGAAATCCGGAAGTCCGCCGATATGATGGATAAATCGCTGGAAGTACAGCTTCATCTCCAGGGCGCTGTGCCAGGTTTCAAAGGCAAACATGGTGCGCCAGTACAGCCAGAAGGTGGAATCGAATACTTCGTCATCGAAGATATCTTCGATCTTCTTGTCGTAGAGGTCCTCATCCCGGGTGAAGAACAGCTTCATGATCTCCATGCAGCCTTTCTGGCTCAAGTTGAACTTGCCGTCTGTATGGGCATCCTCTCCGCGGTTTTTCGTTGCGCGGCAGAGGGAATAGTTCGGGTCATGCTTGTTCAGCCAGTAATACTCGTCCAGTACGGAAGCTCCCGGTATCTCCAGAGACGGAATACTGTGGAACAGATCCCACAGGCACTCGAAATGGTCTTCCATCTCACGGCCGCCACGCATAACATAGCCGCGGAGCGGATCTTCAATGCCGTCGCATGCGCCGCCCGCAATGTCCATGGCCTCCAGAATGTGAATGTGCCCGCCCTTCATCTGTCCGTCGCGGACTAAAAAGCAGGCTGCTGCCAGGGCAGCCAGGCCGCTTCCCACGATGTAGGCTGATTTGTCATCCACGCCCTCCGGCTTTTCCGGGCGGGCAAATGCCTCGTAGTTGCCGTTGGAATAATAGATACCCTTGCTGTTTTTTGCCTGTTTGCCCCGCTCGGTGTTGCGAAACTCTTTTAATTCCTTCTCGCGCTGCGCTTTTGCCTCCGGATCTGCTGATTTCATTCGGTTTTTTTTCATCAGCACGCTTCCGGCACCGACTGCTAACAGTGATGCTGCCCCAAGTTTTGCAAGTTTCTTGTTCATGTCAGTCTTCTCCTTCCTATTGAAAAACATATATTTGTAAGCATGTATGATTTTCTGTCAAGTATTCCCAAACCCCTCCGGCCTTATTCAGGCTTTGAGCACTGCTGAAACTGCAGGCCGTAAACGTCCCGCCAGCATGACCGCCAGCACACAGAGCATCAGGTCCGGCAGCATGGTCGGCAGACAGTAAACGCCAACGATCACACCCATTCCCACCGGCGTCCGGGATGCCATCAGATGTGTGATCAGGTAAAAATAAAGGATCCCCGTTCCGTAGTAGAGCACAAACCCGACCAGCGTGGTGAAAAAACAGGTGATGGATTTTGCCGGCCGGAGCTTTTCACATAAAAAGCCGATCACCCACGCTGCCAGGAGAAAGCCCAGCAGAAAGCCAAAGGTCGGCCGCAGCAGATAAGCAGGGCCGCCGCCCCGCGCAAAGATCGGAAAGCCGATGAGACCGCTGATCAGATAAACCGCGACGCTACGAAATGCGCGCTTCGAACCAAGAAGCAGACCAGCCAGCAGCACAAACAGCCACTGCAGGGTAAAGTTCATGGTATCCGCGCCCACCGGGATCACGATTTTTATAAAAGCGCCCACGGCGATCAGAGCCGTAAATAAGCCGCAGACTGCCACATCCTGGGTAATGCTCCGGGAGGAACTGCGGGATGTTATGATTTTATCTTTCATTCGCATTTTTCATTCCTTTTATAAATATTCACGGACCATTATAACCGTTTTCCTGCAATAAAACAAGAAAAAAGCCTATTCCGGTTTTTCGCAGGTAAAGGTCCGGATCTCTGTTTTCCGATTGAACCATCCCGGCATCCAGATCATCAGATGTGCTTTAAACTCCAGCGTGTCACTGGCATGGACAAAGGGCTCTTCCCGAAGGACAACAGACCGGATCCCCTTTTCTTCCAGGGCCTGCTGCCCTGCCACTGCCGCCTTCATGATCTGTGCATACCGGGCATCCCGCTCCGGTCCAAAGCTCCGGCAGGGATGGACAGCCGATGCCTGCTTCAGCTTCTCTGTCAGCAGATCCACAACCTTTGCGTGCTTCTTCCGGTGCAAAAGTACAGCAATGTACTTTGTCATCCACCTGCCGGAATGTTTTCCGTAAAGCTCCAGCGCGCGAAGGAACGACGCATCTGCGGCTTCCTTTGCCAGATCCGTCATAACCTCCAGAGCCTCCGGCGCCAGCTGCCAGCCATCCTCCCGGTCCGGAAGATACTGGGGCGGCACAGAAGGGTAGCTGGTAAAGTTTAATGGTGGAAATTTCGCCAGCCACGCAAGCTTCTGTTCCATTTCACTGCAGCAGTCCTCGCCCATGTACTCGTACTTGTCCCACAAAATAGCAATGCGGTATTCGAGCTGCCGTAGATATTCATAACCCTTTACCCAGAAATGGCCAATCTCGCCATAGTTGTAAAGCTCATATTCCAGCTCCAGCTTTTCAAAAAAAATGGTAAATACATTGTGACCCTGATGCACCACCAGGGAGGAGCGCTCTTCATTGCGGTCCAGCCGAGTTCCCAGTTCTCCGCTGTAGTCCGGCAGATATTCTCCCGTGATCCGCGCATTCCGAAAGGTCAGAAAACACTCCACCGCATCGTTCATCAGATACACCAGACGGATATCCTGCGGCGTATGAAATCCGTTTTCACCCTCCAGAAGCTCAAACTGATTCTGCTCTCCCAGTATTTCCAGCATCCGATATACGTTCATAATTATTCCTTCTCTCCCTCATTCGCTTCTTCCATATTTACATCCGGTTCCGGTGCTGACGCCGGTTCTTCCGTATAGCGAATCCGCAGGACCGCCTGGGACCAGTTTAAGCTCACATGAGGCGTTTTCCCCCGCTCCTTTCCAGCTTCCGTGATCTGTTCCAGCAGTTCCTCCAGAACCTGTCTGGTCAGATAGCCGCCACGCCAGTGGAATGTGAAAAGTTTTCCCTTCTTTGCTGCCTGCAGCGCCCGTTTTTTCACCTCCTCCAGCTTTGTGAAGGACAGCTTTTTTTCTTTATAGTAGAAATGATCTCCGTTCGTACAGGACGGCGCCGGGGCAATGAGCGGCTCGTGATCCCGGAAGATGTATTTGTCATCCAGATTAAAATAATCGTAGCGGATTTCCTCACCTGTCATACTGCATTTTCCAAGACTGTTGTCGAACGTGACATCCAGATGGTAATAAACTCCATCAATTCGGACAATATTCCAGGTATGCCGGTATTTGATGCCTTTTTCCGGGTTATTGCCGCAGATGGCGATCATGCACCAGAGTCCAAGTGCGTCACAGAGAATCTTCACCGCCTTGGCAATGCCCTCGCAGACGCCCACGCCCTGTCCCAGCGGACCTATGATCTCGTGAGAATAGGCTTTTTTTAATTTATCGTAGCGGACATTCTCACAGATAAAATCATGAATGTATTTTTCTTTTTCCCACTCAGAAAGTGTTCTGGCCGGTCGCGCCAGCTTCTCCACCCGGGATGCCATAGCCTTCTGGTGCTCCCGGACCTTGCCTTTATCAAACAAATACTCCGGCTTCATGATCAGGTTCGGCGAATCCTGATAGTGAAGGAAATGAAATCCCGATGCCCAGAACAATTCCGGGTGATCCAGGCGCAGCTGCAGAAATACTTCTGAAAGCTCCCTTGCATCTAAAAGAGGAAGCTGAAAACTGTCTGAAAGCTCTGTAAGGCCCGCCAGCATGCTGCGGTAAGCCGCCTGTTTCGGTTTTGTCATGTGATCATAGTAATACGCTACAGCCATGTTGTCTCCACTTCTTTCATTTTCTTATCAGGAAACATTATATCATTATTTTCTGCTTTTCGCACCGAATTTCAGAAACCTGTCTGTAAATACTAAGCTGCCGTCCAAACGAGAGCTGGCTGCAGACAACCAGATCAGTGTGCGTACGGTCATGAATGCCTATGACCAGCTCCTGACGGAGGGCTATATCACCTCTGAGGAGAAGCGCGGTTACTTTGCCGCAAAGCTGGAAACCGCACCGGAACGCTCCTCTATTTCCGCCTGCTCCGTGTCTGCGCCGGAGCGGACCGCCGACCGGAACTTTGCTTCCGAAATAAAAACGGAGGAAAACTGCCGGGCAGACAGTTTTCCTCCGTTTTTCCATGTCAGATTTCGATCAGTTTCTGCAGATGCTTGCGCACCACATTAAAATGCTTTTTCAGGGCTTTTGCGCCTGCTGCCTCATCGTGGGCCACAAGCGCTTCGTAAATGTCCCAGTGCGCCTTGCGTAGCACGGCGGAACGGCGGCGGTCCGAAAGGATCGACGATCTCAGATCCTTTACAAACAGCCTCAGCAGATCCTCCATCTGGTCTACGTAGAAGATCATCAGCTGGTTGTGGGACATCTCCATTAAAATCTTGTGGAACTTCACATCCAGGGCTGCGCTGTCCTGTGCGCTCATGGGCTGATCCATCTTTTCCAGTACTTCCTTCATCCGGGCAAGCTCTTCCGGCTGAGCGCCTTCCATTGCTGCCGCCAGGGCCGTCTGCTCGAATCCGCAGCGCATCTCAAAGACTTCTGTATGATTGATATGCTGCAGCACCATGGTCAGGGACATGAGCTTTGTCATATACTCTCTGGTATTGCAGCGGATATAGTTTCCGCTTCCCTGAATGCACTCGATCAGCCCCATCATCTCAAGAACATGAAGTGCTTCTCTTGCGGAATTGCGGCTGACCTTTAAGTTTTCCGACAGAGCACGCTCCGTCGGGATCTTATCATTCAGGCGGAGACTACCTGAGGTAATCTCCGCCGTAAAATAATCAAATACACGTTCGTATGCTTTCTGGCTGCTTTTCTCTTCCAAGTAAAATTCCTCCTACAGACGATAGCAGACCTTTCCGGGATTCAGGATCATCTTCGGATCGAAGACGCGCTTGATGCCTTCCATGAGAGCCATGTTGGTCTCTCCGACGGAATCTACCAGGTATTTAATCTTGCCGGAGCCGATTCCGTGCTCGCCGGATACCAGACCTCCGCAATTGGTAGCTTCCCTATAAATAATCTCAAAGAATTTGTCGACACGAGACTTAAACTCTTCCTCCTCCAGGTCGTTGGAGCACTGGTAAATGTGAAGGTTTCCGTCACCTGCGTGACCGAAGGACTTGATCACCAGTCCGCAATCCTCACCGGTCTTGTTGACAAAATCCAGATAATCTGCGATCTTATTGACCGGAACTACAACATCACACTCATCAAGCAGCTTTGTCTCATGCATGATTGCTTCCAGGAATGAGGAGCGTGCTGCCCAGGCATCCTTGATCTTGGCCGGGGTATCCGCTACCAGCACATCCATAGCACCCGCATCCAGTACCAGCTCTGCCATCTGCTCCAGCATATTGTCCAGCTCATCCTGGCTGCCTGCATCCAGGGTCACCAGAAGATAAGCACCGATCTGCTGTCCCTCCAGCTCCTGCGGAAATACGCTGCGGCCAATGTAGCGCTCGGAGCTTAAGACGATCTCACGCTCCATGAATTCGATGGCCTGCGGATTTAAGCCGGACATTTTGATCTTCGGAACAGCGGAAAGCGCGGTATTTAAATCCTCAAACGGAATGATGAGGGATGCCACTACCTTTGGTGCCGGAATGATCTTTAAGGTCAGCTCCGTGATGATACCCAGTGTTCCCTCGGAGCCGATCATCAGGTTCAGCAGGGAGTAGCCAGAAGAGGTCTTGGATACGGTCGCGCCCAGATGGGTGATCTCGCCGGTCGGCAGGACCACGGTCATGGCACGCACGTAATCGCGGGTTGCTCCGTATTTGACTGCTCTCATGCCACCTGCGTTCGTAGATACGTTTCCGCCAACACAGGCAAATTTTTCGCCCGGATCCGGCGGATACATCATTCCTTTACTTATACAGTCATTGGCCAGATCATTTAAGAGCACGCCGCTCTCTATCTCTACGACAAAGTTTTCCATGTCGTAGCTTAAGATCCGGTTCATCTTGGAGGTATCCATGAGCACACCGCCAAGAAGCGGAACCGCACCGCCTGCAAGACCGGTACCGGCGCCTCTCGGAGTCACCGGGATGGTATTTTCGTAGCAGATCTTCATGACTGCCGCAACCTCCTCGGTGGAGGTTGGCTGAACTACCAGGTCCGGCATATGGGTGCCGTAGATCGGCATCTCATCTCTTGCAAAGTCTGCGTTGATATCGTCTCCTGTGAGCACGTGATCTGACACTGCCTGAATCTGGGCAATAATTTCCGGAGTCAGCTGATTATATTTTTCCATTGTAATTCCTCCTCATATTATAAGGGTAACTCCCCCAGGCATCAAGTTTATTTCCGTTTTTTGATTTCTTCGATCAGAAGCGGAAGGATTTCTTTGACATCTCCCACAATACCGACATCCGCGATATCGAAAATGGAGGCAGCCTCATCCTTGTTGATGGCTACAATATATTTGGATCCCATGATACCGGATACATGCTGCATGGCTCCGGATACACCGCAGGCAATGTAAAGTCTCGGCGCAACGATCTTGCCGGACTGGCCTACCTGGTGAGCACGGGATGCCCAGCCTGCCTCGATGGCCGGACGGGACGCTCCGACCACACCGCCTAACAGTGCTGCCAGCTCCTCCACCAGCTTAAAGCCTTCGGCGTCACCCATGCCGCGGCCTCCGGTCACAATGACATCCGCACCTTCCAGATCAATGGCTTCCGTAATTTCCTTCGCTGCGTCCAGAACCTTTGCTTTGAGGATATCTTCAGCAAACGGCATGTCTTTTTCCTCTACGCTGCCCTCTGCAGCCTCCGGTTTTTCGCAACTGCCGCTGCGGACAGTTGCAAACCGGATGGGACCGGATACGAAAAGGCGCTCCAGAATGGTTCCGCCGTATGCCGGCCGTACAAATTCCAGTCCGCTGTCTGTCTTGTCAATGACCGTCACATCGGTTACGCAGCCTGCGTCAAAGCGCTGAGCCAGACGCGGTGCCAGGTCTTTTCCGAGCTGTGTGCCGGAAAACAGGACCAGCTCCGGCTGTACTTCCCGGATATAGCTCTCCAGCGCAGCGGTCTGTGCATCTTCTGAAACTTCACCGGTTTTTAATACGGTAACCTTTGCTCCATAAGCTGCTGCCTTTTCTGCGGCAGCTTTATCCTCTGCGGCAACGGCAACTGTCTCGCCAAGCTCCTTTGCGGCAGTCAGAAGCTCCAGACTGCCCGGAACCGGTGCACCCTCTTTTGTTTCAATATATACCAGTACTTTCATCTGCGGTCTCCTCCTTACAATGCCTTATCCTGAAGCATCTTTTCCATTGCCTTGCTCACTGCGTCCGCTGCCTCTTTTTCCTTGATGCGGATACCTGCGCTTCTCTTTGGCGGCTCACTGTAGCCCTTCAGAGATACCCTGGATTCTTCTCCTGAAATATCTGCGTCCGCAGCGGAAAATACCGGCACAACGGCCTTTCTCGCTGCCAGCTTTGCCTTAATGTTCGGATAACGCGGATCGTAGGCCGGTTTTGCGATGGTGAAGACTGCTGGCTGTGCCACGCTGTAGCGGATATAGCCCTCCTCTGTTTCCTGCTTGGCCACAAGACCATCGCCCTGCGGCTCTGCCTCGATCACGCTGGATACAAAGCCGGTTCCCAGGATTTCTGCCAGGCGTGCGCCAACCTGACCGCTGATCTCATCGGTAGATTCCTTGCCGCAGAGGATCATGCCGTAGGGCTGTCCATTCTCTGCCTCACATTTCTTAACTGCCTTTGCAAGGTATGCTGCAACAGCACCTTCATCTGCGCCTGCGAAAACATCGTCTTTGAATAAGTATGCCTTCTTTGCTCCAACTGCCAGAAGGTTTTTCATCATGCTGGTGCAGTCCTCAGTTCCAATGGCTGCCACGGTAACCTCACCGCCGTTTGCCTCCGTATAGCGTGTTGCAAGCTCCAGTGCATAAGTATCAAACGCGTTGGTTACCTTTTCTGCATCCTTGACTGCCGGTACGCCAGCCCCGTCCAGATGGATCTCCACGCTGTCATCCGGAACCTGTTTTACAAATACCAGAATATCCATATTCTCTATATCCTCCTTCAACCAGTGTTCTTCTTTATTTTCCGATTACGGCTCTTCCGACTACCATTCTCTGGATCTCATTGGTTCCCTCAAAGATCTGGAAGATCTTCGCGTCACGCATCAGCTTCTCAACCGGATACTCACGGCTGTAGCCGTAGCCGCCCAGGATCTGCACTGCATCAATGGCAGTCTGCATCACAGAATCGCCTGTGAAGCATTTTGCTGCTGCGGATTCCTTGCTGAACGGAAGTCCCATATCAGCCAGACGGATGGAATGGGCGATCAGCTGTCTGGATGCCTCGGTGCGGATTTCCATATCAGCGATCTTGAACTGGATTGCCTGATTCTTGCAGATTGGCTTGCCGAACTGAACACGCTGTTTGGAGTAGGCAACTGCTTCATCAATACATCTCTGGGCTACGCCGACACCGATCACTGCGCACCAGGTACGGGCCAGATCCAGAGTCTTCATAGCGGTAATGAATCCGGTTCCTTCCTCTCCCAGACGGTTCTCAGCCGGGATCCTTACATCCTCCAGAAGTACATCACTGGTGGTGGAGCAGCGGATACCCATCTTGTTCTCATGATTGCCAATGCTTAAACCAGGAGTTCCTTTGTATACCAGGAAGGCGGATATGCCTTTTGTTCCCTGATCCTTCGCTGTCATTGCGGTTACAACAAAGAAATCTGCCACACTTGCGTTGGTAATGAAGCACTTTCTTCCATTTAATACGTACTCATCACCCTCACGGACTGCTGTGGTCTTTCCTGCGCCTGCATCGCAGCCAGCATTCGGCTCCGTCAGTGCAAAGGCGCCAAATCCGCCATTGACGATGATATCACAGCATTTCTGCTTCTGCTCGTCGTTTCCTGCCAGGAGTACCGGCTTTAAAGCCAGTCCGTTTCCGTTTAAGGTAACTGCCACACCGGCATCTGCCCAGGCAATCTGCTCTACAATGGCTGCCTGATCGATATGATCCAGTCCAAGTCCGCCATACGCTTCCGGAACATCCATCATGTGAAGCTGCATCTCGATCGCCTTATCGTAAATCTCTTTTGGCCACTCACCGGAAATGTCGTACTCCTTCACCTGCTCCTTTACTTCGTTGACGCAGAAATCACGGACATCCTTTAAAAGCTCCTTGCCATCTTCAGAAATAATGTAACTCATATGTAAGTTCCTCCTTTAGAAATTGTTGTCATAATGAAATGCTGTGAAACAGGATGTGCACCAGCACATGCCTCATGCTGAGGGATCAGATCCCCATCAGCACGCCTGCTAAGCAGATACCTCCTGCCAGCACTACGAACAGTGCAAAATACCGAAATACCGTACCCAAGATCTTACTCTCCGCTCCGACTGCGCCGATTGCTCCCGCACCGATCGCAATGCTCTGCGGACAGACCATTTTGCCGATTCCGGCTCCGCATACGTTCGCTGCCGCCATCCAGGAGGGGTCAAAGCCCAGAGATGCTGCGGTCTGACTCTGCAGACCACCAAATAAAACGCAGGTGGATGTTCCGGAGCCGGTAACAAAGGCTCCGACTGCACCGATGAGCGGCGCTATGCACGGATATGCACTTCCGGTTATCTCCACCAGCAGTTTTGCGATGTCGGAGATCATGCCGCTATAGCTCATGATCTTTGCGGTTGCCATAACAGAGCAGATGGTAACAATAGTCTTCCAGTACTTTTTCAGTGTCTCTGCCAATACTCCTGCCATGACGTCCGGCGCTGCTCCCTGCACCAGACCTCCGATGATGGCTGCCGCAAAAATGATCACGCCCGGCGTATTGATCCAGCTGAAGGAAAGCTTTCCGGCATTTTCCCCACTGTAAATCTGCACCGAGGTTTTGATACCGGCGATCGCATTGTGGACCGGCGGACACAGATTCGAGGTTGCCATCAGCAGAATGAAGATCAGAACAAACGGGCACCAGGCTTTTAAGCTCTCACCCACAGTGAAGCTGTGGCCTGCCGTTTTCCCGGATACTTCAATGGAATACTCTGGATCCGGTTCCCGGTTCAGCACTCTCGATGCCAGCACAATGCAGACCATGGAGCAGATGGAACCAATGATATCCGGAAGCTCCGGTCCGATGAAGCAGGCAGCTGCATACCAGGGGATCAGGTAAGACAGTGCCGCGATCAGGATCATGGGAACCATGCCCTTTAGCGCCTTTACGCTTCTGGAGCCGATCGCCACCAGAAGGAAGGGGGAAAGGATGACCAGGATTGCCTGAAGCATTGCCACATGAGCGGATAATGCCATGGTTTCTACTCCGGCCACAGAAACAAGTGTTACCGTCGGAACTCCGACAGAGCCAAAGGCGGTTGGCGTGGAATTGACCACGAGACATCCGACTACTGCTCCGATCGGGTCCACGCCGATGCCTGCGAGCATCGATGCCGGGATCGCAACCGCGGTTCCAAAGCCTGCCATACCTTCCATGAAGTTTCCAAAGCCCCAGCCGATCAGAAGGAGCAGAACACGCTTATCCTTCGACACGCCAGCAAGCATCTTCTTGATTTCTTCCATCGCGCCTGTCTTTAAAATCAGGTTGTAGGTAAAAAGTGCTGCAATGATGACCAGGCAGATTGGCCAGAGTGCGTTCAGCACGCCCTCCAGCGTTGCTGTTGCCATATTCCCTGCCGGAAACTTCCAGCATACCACAGATAAGAATGCAGTCAGGAGCCAGGCAAGGAAACAGGCTTTATGACCGGGCATCTTCAAAACGCTGAGTGCGATGACCAGCCAGAGGATCGGGATCATCGCCAGCAGAAACAAAAGAAACATAGAAACACCTCCCAAATTTGCTCAATCAATATTGCCCATACAGACAATCCAAGTAAATCTCGAGATTTGATTTTCGTTTCATCACTCATGTTCCGCGGTTATTTTTGATACTGCGATTATATTCAGTCTGGTATTTTTCTGCAATATGTAACTTTTACAAGAAATATCTGCCGTTTTTGGGCGAAATTTTTTTAACAATGTTTGATTGGTAGGTCCATTTATTAGTGCCACAATTTTTTTGCATAGATACTCCTGAAACATAAAAATTGCTGCATGGTTATACAAACATGTCTATCTATACATATTATCTTTTTCATAAAATCTCTTCACAAGATCCATCTCCGCTTATATTTCGTTATTTTTTTAACTTTTGTTTCATTTTGTAAGTTTTCAGGCTTTTTATTTGTATACTTGTCGACAAGTTTTTAGAGTTTTTGCATGCTTTTTCCGGCCCTCTGTCTTCTCTGTTTTTATAGGTAAAAATGACGAAAATGAAAAAATGACAGTTACGGAATGGGTTTTATTCCGTAACTGTCACTCTCGCCTTGTGTTGTTTTTTATCTTCATACATATTCTGGTCTGCCCGCTCTTTCGCGTCAAGAATGCTTTCCTGTTCCAGAAGCTCAGCGCTTCCGTAGGAAACCTGCGGCAGAATGGGAACTTCTTTTCTGCGCTTTTCCATGGCCCAGAAAAACTTTTCCCTGCAGAATTTTTCTTTTTCCGGCTCCTGCAGCAGAACACAGAACTCATCGCCCCCGATGCGGTAGCAGTTTCCGTATCGGGAATATGCCTTTTTCAGGCAATCCGCGATTTCCTTTAAGCACTGGTCTCCGACCAGATGGCCGAGGGTATCGTTGATGTGCTTGAAATCATCCACGTCAAGCACGATCAGCATACGGTCTTTTGCTCCCAGATTCATGGTTCGGTTCAGATAGCTCTTCTGGCTCAGCAGTCCCGTCAGTCCATCCAGCTGATTCCACATCTCGTTGCAGTACAGAAAATACAGCACTGCAATCAGTGTGACGCAAAGCCAGGTAATGTGGATTTCCGGGATCAGGATCTGTACCAGCGTCCCAACGGCCAGAAATCCGGCAAGAGCATAGATCAGCTCCCGCCCCCTGTTCTGGAAATTTCTGGCCATTTCCAGGGAGCTGAACAGCAGATAAGCAATTCCCAGATAATACATGAACAAGTAAATGTGGAAGCCGCTCTGGCGGGAATAATGGTTTGCCGTATCTACAGAAAACACCAGACCATTTGAAAACAGAGACCCCGTCAGCAAAAGCAGATACAGGATTTCCAGGGCCACTGCTGCCTTAAGCGTCCCTGTCCTGCCTTCCGCGCAGTTCAGGGTATACACGAGACAGATCGGCACTGCAGGAGTCAGACCAAAGCCCAGGTAATTGGAAAGGATGTTCAGCCAGCGCAGCCAGAGCGGTCCGTCGTTCACCAGCACGGAAATCAGCTCCAGAATGGAAATACTGCCGATCAGAATATATGTGACTAAAAATCCTCTCGCCTGCCTGGGATTCAGGGTTTCACTGAGCCTGATCAGGACACACATAAAAAGGAGTACAAAAAGATTAATGGCAGTCAAGATGAAAAAGTATAGATCAGTCATGTCATTCTCCTGTTGTTTGTCTTACTGTTCAAATCTGCCCTTCATCCTCACCTCCTGCTCCCACACAGCAACCTTCCCGCGGGCAAACAGGCTGTTGATATTCAGATCCTCATCCAGTACCAGAAGATCTGCGTCGGCGCCTTCTGCCACACAGCCCTTGATACCTTCCTTTCCAAGGAGCACGGCCGGAGTGCTGGTCAGAAGTTGCAGGGCATCCTCAAGCGGCATTCCCTCTCTCACGAGGATCTGAATGGTGCGGTGCAGATACTTCGGGGATGCATAGGTCAGTCCAACGCACTCGCCTTCCTCATTGAAGCGCGGCTGACTGCCGAACGCGTCACTGGATATGGTCACATGGTCCAGGCTCACGCCCTCACGATGCAGCAGCTCATAAAGCTTCATGGTATCGGATTCCACCTCCTCATCATCCGCGCCTGCAGTGCAGTCAATATAGCCGCCGCGGCGCACCAGGTCAGCACCTGCGTCGATCAGACCCGGATTACGTAAAATATGAGTCGGAAGCAGGTTCTTGGCCGGAACATCGGAGTGGTCCAGAACATAAAAGACCGGATCCAGTCTTCCGTCCCCGTCGCCCATATGCATGGTTACCAGTCCCGGTGTATTGCTCAGAAGACCTGCCCTGCGGGCTGCGGTTGCCAGCGCGATCAGCTCCTCGCCGCCAGGATTGGAGCTTCTGTGGTCGGATACCGCCACCTTAACGCCGATCATCGGCGGAACCAGGATGATATCACGCTCTACACTTCCGGTGAGTGTGGTCGGCGGATAACCGTAGGAGCTGGTCAGGGTATACACCGTCATTCCCTCTTCGGTCAGTGCACGGGCCTTGGCCACCAGGTTCTCGACACTTCGCGTCACGCCGTCGGTTCCCAGAAGTCCTACTACGGTGGTAATACCGTTTTTGAAGAATTCGCTGAGCTGGGATTCCGGGACACGGGATGCCGGTCCCTGCTCTCCGCCGCCTCCGGTGATATGCACATGCAGGTCAATATACGCCGGAACAACGGTTTTTCCTTCCAGGTCATAGGTCTCCACCCCCGGAAGGCCCTCGTACCCCTCAATTGAATCCCGCATGAGAAGGATCTTCTCTCCCTCCACAAGGATATCTTTTTTCCCCAGTTTCTCCGGTGCATAAACATTTGCGTTTTTCAACAGTTTGATCATGCTTTCTTCTCCTCTTTTTCGTTATTTATCTTCCATAAACTTAGATGGGTCTTTTAAAAGTCAAACAGCGACAGCTGATTGCTCTCCGGCAGGTCTCCGAGAAGCCCCAGATCACTCATCAGGTCACAGATGGTCTTGCTGACCTTGGTGCGGGCACGGAAATCCTCTCTGGAGAGGAAGGGGCCGTCCTTGGCCGCGTACACCACACCCTCTGCCGCATTCAGTCCCAGTCCGGCAATGCTGCTTAGGGACGGCATCAGCCTGCCGTCGATGACCTGGAACCGGTCGGCCTGGGCACGGTAAATGTCGATCGGCATAAAGTCATAGCCCCGGGCATACATTTCCTGTACGATACGCATATCGCGCAGGGTATCCTGCTCTGCCTTGGACAGGGAGTCCGAACGTTTCTTAAAGTCCGCCAGATGATACTCAAGCTTATCCCGGCCCAGGCACATCAGCTCATAGGAAAAGCCGTTGGCGCGGATACTGAAGAAGGCCGCATAATAGGCCAGCGGGTAGAATACCTTACAGTACGCCACACGCCATGCCATCATAACGTACGCTGCCGCGTGGGCCTTCGGGAACATATACTTGATCTTTAAGCAGGAATCAATGTACCACTGAGGCACATCGTGCTTCTTCATTTCCTCGATCCAGTCCGGTTTTAAGCCCTTACCCTTTCGAACACTCTCCATGATGGTAAAGGAAAGTCCTTCCTCCAGTCCCATCTGGATCAGATATACCATGATATCATCTCGACAGCAGATTGCAGTCTGGATGGTGGCCTGTCCGCTTAAGATGAGGTCCTTCGCATTGCCCAGCCATACATCGGTTCCATGGGCCAGGCCGGCAATGCGGACCAGATCGGAAAAGTATTTGGGCTGTGCGTCAATTAACATCTGCATCGCAAAGTCCGTACCAAACTCCGGAATACCCAGCGCGCCCAGCTTGCAGCCGCCAATATCCTCCGGCGTGATGCCAAGGGCCGAGGTGTTCTGGAACAGCGACATCACCTCCGGGGAATCCAGCGGAATGTCCTTTACCGGATCCAGACCAGTCAGATCCTGCAGCATGCGGATCATGGTCGGATCCTGATGTCCCAGAATATCCAGCTTTAACAGGTTGTGGTCTATCGAATGGTAATCGAAATGCGTTGTTACCGTGGATGTGGTCATATCGTTCGCCGGACGCTGCACCGGGGTAAAGGAATAGATTTCCTCTCCGATCGGCAGAACAACGATGCCTCCCGGATGCTGTCCGGTGGTACGCCGCACGCCTACGCAGCCCTGCACGATCCGGTCAATCTCGCAGTTACGCTTGTGGACGCCCCGCTCCTCATAGTAACGTTTCACAAAACCGAAGGCTGTTTTATCCGCCAGGGTGCCGATGGTTCCCGCACGGAAGGTCTGTCCCTTTCCAAAGATAACCTCCGTGTAATCGTGAGCCTTACTCTGGTACTCGCCGGAGAAGTTTAAGTCGATATCCGGCTCCTTATCTCCCTTAAAGCCCAGGAAGGTCTCAAACGGGATATCAAAGCCCTGCTTCGACATCATGGCACCGCACTTCGGACAGCGCAGGTCCGGCATATCGCAGCCTGCCATGCCGGAGAATTTCTTTACATCCTCGGAATCAAAATCCGAGTAATGGCATTTCGGGCACAGATAATGCGGGCTTAAGGAATTTACCTCGGTGATACCTGCCATGTTCGCCACGAAGGAGGAGCCTACGGAGCCTCGGGATCCAACCAGATAGCCGTCCTCATTGGATTTCCATACCAGCTTCTGGGCAATGATGTACATCACGGCGAAGCCGTTGGAAATGATGGAGTTTAATTCCTTTTCCAGTCTTGCGGATACGATTTCCGGCAGATCCTCTCCATACATCTCATGGGCCTGGTCATAGCAGATCTTACGCAGTGTTTCATCGGAATTTTCAATGACCGGCGGACACTTATCCGGGCGCACCGGTGATATCTTCTCACACATATCCGCGATCATGCGGGTGTTGGTGATGACGACCTCCTCCGCCTTATCCGGACCGAGATAGTCGAATTCCTTTAGCATTTCTTCCGTTGTTCTCAGATACAGCGGCGCCTGCTGGTCCGCATCGGAAAAGCCCTGGCCTGCCATCAGGATGCGGCGGTAGACTTCATCCTCCGGGTTCAGAAAATGCACATCGCAGGTGCCGCAGACCGGCTTTTCGAGGGTCTCGCCCAGCTTTACGATGCGGCGGTTTAAATCCTTCAGGTCCTCCTCTGTCTTCACCGGACTCTTTTCATCCCGCAGCATGAACGCGTTGTTGCCAAGGGGCTGGATCTCCAGGAAATCGTAGAAATTCGCGATCTTGATAATATCTGCCTCCGGCAGTCCGCGAAGCAGCGCCTGGTACAGCTCGCCTGCCTCACAGGCGGAACCGATGAGCAGTCCCTCCCGGAACTTGCTTAAGACACTCTTCGGAATGCGCGGCCGCTTCGCGAAGTAATCGATGTGGGACCAGGATACCAGCCGGTATAAATTGATGCGTCCCACCTCGTTCTTCGCGATGATGATGATATGGTTGGTCGGCAGCTTTTTGATCATGTCCGGGCTCAGCGTACTCATGCGGTTTAATTGCTCCAGATCCTCCACGCCCCGGTCCTTCAGCATTTCAATGAATTTTACAAAAATCTCTGCCGTACAGCCTGCATCATCCACCGCCCGGTGATGATTTTCCAGGGATATATTTAAGGCCTTCGCTACCGTATCCAGCTTGAAACGGTTCAGGTTCGGCAGCAGATGTCTCGCCAGGGCCACTGTGTCCAGAACAGTCGGGTCAAAGGACAGTCCGAGAAGCGCCGCATTCTGAGAGATAAAGCTTACATCGAAGGAGGCATTGTGCGCTACCAGGCTGCAGCCCTCACAGAACGCGAGGAACCGTGGCAGGATCACGTCAATCTTCGGTGCCGGAAGCACCATGTTGTCGTTGATCCCGGTCAGCTGCTCAATCTCAAACGGAATCGGCACATCCGGGTTTACAAAGGTGCTGAATTTGTCCGTGATCACGCCCTTTTCCACCTTAACCGCGCCGATCTCAATGATCCTGTTTTTCTCCGGGCTGAAGCCGGTGGTCTCGATATCAAACACCACGAAGGAATCCGCAAAGGTCTGTCCCTTCGGATTTTCAACCAGGTCCTTCATATCGTCTACCAGATAGCCCTCCACACCGTAAAGCATCTTAAACGGATCGTTCTTATCCAGGGCGTGGCTTGCCTCCGTGAAGGCCTGTACACAGCCGTGGTCAGTGACTGCCAGGGCCTCCATCCCCCACTCCTTGGCCTTTTTGATGATGCTCGCCACATCAGAAACACCATCCATATCGCTCATCTTGGTATGACAGTGGAGCTCCACGCGCTTCACCGGACTGTGATCCATACGTTTGCTGGTGAAATCCTCTGCCTTTTTGATGCCGCGCACAGAACCGATGGTCAGTTCGCCGTCAAACCGGTCGATGGTTGTCATGCCGCAGAGCCGGATGAACGTACCCGGCTTGATCGCGCCATTCAGATCCTCCAGCGTATCCTCATTGGCAAAGACCTTGACCGTGATCGTATCGGTAAAGTCCGTGATATGAAAGATGATGATGGTCTTTCCGCTGCGCAGCTCCCTGCTGTCCTTATCCAGAATCTTGCCCCGCACCGTTACCTCACCGATTTCACCCTCGATTTTTTCAATGGTGATAAAATCATCCTCAAAATCACGGCCGAACAGGACATCCGGATTATCCGATTTCCTGCGGTAGCCGCCGGAACTCCAGTCATTCTTCTTAAACTCTTTTTTGCCGCCGGATCTGCCCGCCGAAGCAGTTCCTCCTGTTGCATTTCCTGCTGTCTTTCCTTCCGGATTTCCTGCGGTATTTTTTGCCGCTGCCTTTCCTGCTGCACCCGGATCTGTCTTCCCGGCGCTGCCCGAGGGAACGGCTCCCGGTTCCCTGCCGCCTTCACTCTTTTGCATTCCTGCCACAGCCCTGGCTGTCATGCGCTCCGCCTCCTGCCGGGCCTGCAGCTCTCTCTGAATAGATGCCTTTGCACGTACTGGAGCTACATACTCGTACTCCACCTCCACCGGCAGCCCGCAGCGCTCATGGAATACCTTTTCCAGCACACGCTTTAATTCCCCGGCCTTATCGCGGTTCACCATGGTGTCCTCTACTGTCATATGCAGAAGATCCGGCCTCGGAAAGGTACACTGACCCTTTCGGAAGATGGCATACTCTACGATGCTGTACTCCTTCAGCTCTGCCTGCAGACTGTCCCGGTAGGCCGTCAAAAGCTTTTCCGGCGTGTACTGCTCCGACAGCGTGTATTTCTCAAAAATGCGGATCTGGATCTGCTTTCCGGGGAAGAGCTGTTCTCTTATTCCTTTTTCCAGTGACCAGATGTTCCGCTTGTCGATCAGGCGCGGGCTTACGATATAAACACGAAGAGAGCTTCTATCCCTGGTCATGGACACACGGTCCACGCTTACCAGGGTTAAAAGCTCCTGCATCTGGTCTGTCATATGTAATCCCGGAAATACTTCCAAAAATGCTTTCATGTATTACAACTTCCCCTGTTCCTTCGCAAGTGCCGTCAGCTCTGCGTGAAGGGCTGAAAGGAGCTCATCCTCTGGCAGTTTGCGGATAACCTCGCCCTTCCGGATCAGAAGGCCTTCTCCGCAGCCGCCCGCGATGCCAAGATCTGCTTCTTTTGCCTCACCCGGTCCGTTGACCACACAGCCCATCACAGTTACCTTCACATCCAGCTGGTCAAATTCCGTTACCATATTTTCGACCTGGTTTGCCAGGCCGATGAGATCGATCTTCGTTCTTCCGCAGGTCGGGCAGGAAACCACTTCCACACCGCCCCTTCTGAGACCCAGAGTCTTTAAGATCAGCTTTGCGGACTTGATCTCCTCTACCGGGTCACCGGTCAAGGATACCCGGATCGTATCACCGATGCCCTCATGCAGAATGATGCCCAGACCTACAGCCGATTTGATATTGCCGGAGGTTAAGGTGCCAGACTCGGTAATACCCACATGGAGCGGATAATCGGTCTTTTTGCTGATAAGCTCATGGGCTTTCACACACATGAGAACGTCAGAGGATTTGATGCTGATGACCAGGTTGTCGTAGCCCATCTGCTCGATCATGCTTACCTTTTCCAGTGCGCTCTCCACAATGCCCTCTGCGGTCACGCCGCCGTACTTTTCAATGAGCGGCTTTTCCAGGGAGCCGCTGTTAACGCCAACGCGGATCGGCACACCGTATTCCTTCGCTTTATCCACCACAGCCCGCACCCGCTCTGCGCTTCCGATATTGCCCGGATTGATGCGGATCTTGTCTGCTCCGCACTCCATGGCAGCAATTGCCAGACGGTAATCAAAATGAATGTCTGCCACCAGCGGAATATGGATCTGACGTTTGATGGCCTTCAGGCTTTCTGCCGCTTCCATAGTCGGCACCGCCACCCGGATTATGTCGCAGCCTGCCTGCTCCAGCTTTAAAATCTGTGCCACGGTTGCCGCGGCATCCTCTGTTTTGGTGTTGCACATTGACTGGATCAGGATCGGGTTTCCCCCGCCGATCTTCCGGTTTCCGATCCGGATTTCCTTTGTCATTCTCCGTTCCATATGCTCTTCCCCTTCTTTTATCAGCAATATTGCCGCCTGAAATATGTCACCGACACATTCCGCAGCGTTCCTGTCCGCTCCTGTTTTACATCAGATTGCGGATATCGTTAAATAATACCAGCACCATCAGTGCCATTAACACCGCCATGCCGGCCATATGCACCATGCCCTCTTTTTCCGGGTCCACCGGCTTTCCCCGAACCAGCTCAATGAGCAGAAACACCAGGCGTCCGCCGTCCAGTGCCGGAATCGGGAGCAGATTCATGATGCCAAGGCTGGAGCTTAAGAGAAGCACCCAGTTGGCCAGTGTGAGCACGACCGCGCGGGCACTGATCTGGCGGCTTTCCTGGACGGTCTCGCCAACCATATTGACAATACCGACCGGTCCGGTCACAGCCTCGTCTGCACGGATCTGATGCCGAAACAGCATGCCCAGGCTGTCAATGGTAGAAGTGACACAGTATTTCACCTCATAGGCACTGTAACGGATCAGCTGACCGATTCCATGAATCCTCTGATATCCGCCAAACTGCACACCCATCATATAGGACTGATATTCCTCACTGAAGCGCGGGGTCAGCGTAACAAATCCGCTGGTCGCTCCATCGCTTCCTGCCGTACCCTCCTGCGCCGGTCTCGTGAAGGAGACCTTCATCTCCTGTCCCGGATGGGAAAAGGTATACAGCATGATATCCCTGTATGCCGTGATATGGCGTCCGTTGATCCTTGTGATGCGGTCTCCTGTCTGAAGTCCTGCCTCCTCGGCCGGGCTTTTCTCCATGACACCGGTCAGTACCGGCGCGTCGTGGCCGATCTGCGCCACAATGAGCATGGCAAACAGAAATGCCAGGATAAAGTTGAATACCGGTCCTGCCGCAATGACCGCGATGCGGGATAACACCGGCTTATTGTTAAAGGCCTTCGGATCCGGGTTTTCTGAGTCTTCCCCCACCATCATGCAGGAACCGCCAAAAGGCAGCGCCTTGATGGAGTACCGGGTCTCACCTTTTTCCACACTGAAAATGCGCGGCCCCATACCCACAGAAAATTCCACAACTCCGATTCCGCTGCATTTCGCCAGCAGAAAATGTCCGAATTCGTGCACCAGTACAATAAATCCAAACAGCAGCACTGCTGCAAGAATATTCAGCACACTACCACCTGCTTTCTATATATTCATAGGTTTCCCGCTCAGCTGCAAGGATCGCGTCCACATCCGGGTTTTCAACAACCTTGTGATGCTCCATGGCACCCTCGATCATATCTATGATGGTCAGATAGGAAATCTCACGGTTTAAGAACTTTCCTACCGCGTACTCGTTGGCCGCGTTGTAGACCGTCGGCAGGGAGCCTCCGCGCTTTCCGGCCCGGTAAGCCAGCTTTAAGCCGCGGAATACTTCCATATCCGGGTCTTCAAAGGTAATGCTTCCCAGTTTCGCAAAATCCAGACGCTCTCCCGGCAAAAATCTTCGTTCCGGGTAATAAAGCGCATACTGGATCGGCAGCTTCATATCCGGAGTGCCGAGCTGCGCAATGACTGCGCCGTCCGCAAACTGCACCATGGAATGGATGACACTCTGCGGCTGTACCACAACCTGTACCTGATCCATTTCCACACCGAAGAGCCAGCGGGCTTCCATGACCTCCAGTCCCTTGTTGACCATGGTGGAGGAATCGATGGTGATCTTGCGTCCCATCGTCCAGTTCGGATGCTTTAACGCATCCTCCGGCCGCACACCGGCCAGCTGTTCTTTTGTCCAGCCGCGGAACGGACCGCCGGAGGCCGTTAACAGGATCTTGTCAATAGCCTTTTTATCCTCGCCGTTTAAGCTCTGGAAAATAGCACTGTGCTCACTGTCCACCGGAAGGATCTTCACACCCACCTCTTTTGCAAGGGGCATGATGATATGTCCTGCAGTGACCAGAGTCTCCTTGTTTGCCAGTGCAATGTCCTTTCCTGCCTTCATGGCTGCGATGGTAGGACGGATGCCGATCATGCCGACAATGGCAGTGACCAGGATCTCTGCCTCCGGCTGTACCGCCACCTCTAACAGGCCGTCCATGCCGCTCACTACCTTTACGGAAAGATCCGCAATGTTCGTTCTCAGCTCCGCAGCCTTCTTTTCATCCCAGACACAGGCCAGGGTCGGATGGAATTTGCGGATCTGTTCTTCTAACAGTCTGATATTGCTTCCGGCTGCCAGGGCCGTTACCTGAATATCCTGATTATTCTCTACAACCTCCAGGGTCTGCGTACCAATGGAGCCGGTAGAACCTAAAATCGCAATACGTTTCATTTGTACTCTCCTCATTTATACTACGGCAGAAACAGCAGGGCAAAAAAGATTGCCGGAGCCGTAAACAGCATGCTGTCGAAACGGTCCAGGATTCCTCCGTGTCCCGGGATAAGATTGCCGTAATCCTTGATATCGTGGTTGCGCTTGATCGCAGATGCCGCCAGATCGCCAATCTGGGAGATGACAGCCGCAATGGCACAGGCCAGGGTGCAGGCCAGACGCGGATACATAAGCTCCGTCATCTTTCCGCCAAATACCGTTGCAAATAAAAAGCCCAGAAGCGCCGCGCCGGCTACGCCGCCCACAGCACCTTCCACGGATTTTTTCGGGCTTAACACGGGTGCAAGCTTATGCTTCCCGAGCAGCATGCCGACACAGTAGGCACTGGTGTCGCAGCCCCAGGAGCTTAAGAAGATCAGCCATGCCAGATACCTTCCGTCGCCCATCGCGCGGACCTGATACAGATATGACAGCATCACAGCCACATAAAACACACCAAAAAAGGACTCTGCCACCTCTTCTGTCCGGTACTTCGGAAAGGTAAAAACATAGATTGCCATCATAACCATAAGAGCCGCAATTGCCATCAGAGTCACATAGTGATGGCCGTCGAACCATACCAGTCCGTAATAAGAAAGCGCTGTAATATAGCCCACCACGCCCATGGCATTTTTCTCAATCTTCAGCACCCGGTACAGCTCAAACAGGCCGATCAGGGAGATCAGCGCTGTAACACCATACAGCAGTGCTCCGCCCTTTCCTACTATTATAATAGCAAGAATGACGAGAATAATACCGCTTACCAGCCGTTTTGTAAACATCCGGTCCCCTCCTTTTATGCCTGCTTCACTCCGCCGTAGCGGCGGTCACGCCGGTTGTAGGCCATGATCGCCTTCTCCAGCTCTTCCTGATCAAAATCCGGCCACAGGCATTCGGTCACATAAATTTCTGTGTATGCAAGCTGCCATAACAGATAGTTGGAAAGGCGGAGCTCGCCACTGGTACGGATGAGAAGATCCGGATCCGGCATGCCGGCAGTATCAAGATAGGAAGCCACAACCTGCTCGGTAATCTCCTCCGGATCCTGTTTTCCGGCCGCACAGTCCGCAGCCAGTTTCTTCACGGCGCGGGTAATTTCGTCCCGGCCGCCGTAGTTTACGGCAATGACAAAGGTCAGGCCGGTATTGTTCTTTGTCTCAGATTCCAGACGGTTAATGCCGTCAATGATATCCTGGTCAAAGCGGGTACGGTCTCCGATCATTTTCACGCGGACATTGTTCGCGGAAGCCACCTTCAGCAGACGGACCATATAGAAGCGGAACAGCTGCATCAGCGCGCCCACCTCTTCCGCGGAACGCTTCCAGTTCTCTGTAGAAAAACCATATACGGTTAAGTATTCAATTCCCAGGCGGGCAGCGATCTCAACGGTTTTCTCTACCGTTACGCAGCCTTCCTTATGGCCCATGGAACGCGGCAGACCGCGTTTTTTCGCCCAGCGGCCGTTGCCGTCCAAAATCATGGCCACATGCTTCGGAATGACCATTCCATCTAATTGTTCAGACATTTCTATTCCTCCATATCTCCAGAATCGTCAGGCGCACCTTCGGTGCCTGTTCGATGTACATAGCAAAGAAGTTTCACGGGACGCGATTTCCTGTGAAACAATGAAAAGGGGGAAGATCGCTCTTCCCCTCTTTACGCTCATTCAATCCCAGGGACTAGACAGTCATGATCTCCTTGGTCTTTGTCTCAATGGCCTTGTCCACTTTTTCGATCATCTTGTCGGTGATTTTCTGGATTTTCTCTTCACCCTGCTTTAAATCGTCCTCAGAGATGTCTCCTGCTTTTTCCATTTTCTTGATGCTGTCCATGGCATCGCGGCGGATGTTACGGATCGCAACCTTAGCGCCCTCGCCTTTTTTCTTGACATCCTTTGCAAGATCTTTACGGCGTTCCTCGGTCAGCTCCGGGAATACCAGGCGGATCACGTTGCCATCGTTGGTCGGGTTGATGCCCAGATCGGAAACCAGGATTGCCTTCTCAATCTCTTTTAACAGGCTCTTCTCCCACGGCTGGATCACGATCATACGTGCTTCCGGAACGGTTACGTTGCCGACCTGCTGGATCGGGGTCGGGGTTCCGTAGTAGTCAATGCGTAAGCGGTCCAGTACATGCGGGTTGGCACGGCCTGCGCGGATGGATGCGTACTCGTCAAGCAGCACGTCCAGGGATTTCTCCATTTTGTCCTCGTATAACTTTAAGTGTTCCTGCATAGTTTCCTCCTGTTAGTCGACGGTCACGATCGTACCGTTTATTTTGCCCTGCATTGCGTTTGCAATGCTGTCTTTTTCGTTTAAATCGAATACTGCCATTGGCATCTTGTGCTCCAGGCACATGATGGATGCCGTCAGGTCTACTACCGCAAGCTTCCTGTCGATGACCTCCTGAATGCTGATGGTATCGTAACGCTTTGCGTCCGGATTCTTTGCCGGGTCACTGTCGTAGACACCGTCGATGGATTTTGCAAGCAGGATGCAGTCTGCGTCCATTTCGACTGCACGCAGGGTGATGCCGGTATCGGTAGAGAAATACGGATGTCCGGTACCGCCTGCAAAGAAGACTACCTTGCCCTCCTCAAAATAGCGGTTAGCCTTATCTTTAGAGAAAAGCTCCGTTACCGCGCCGCATACAAACGGGGTCAGGATCTCGGTCTTCATGCCTGCGTTGCGGAAAATCTCTGAAACATAAATGCAGTTCATGATGGTAGCCAGCATACCGATCTGGTCTGCCTTGGTGCGCTCGATCGCGTCACTGGTGCGTCCTCTCCAGAAGTTGCCTCCTCCGATGACGATGCCGACCTGCACGCCTGCATCGACGGAAATCTTCACCTGTCTGGCAACCTCTTTGACTGTATCTTCGTCAAAACCGGTTTTTTTCGGTCCGGCAAGTGCTTCACCGCTTAACTTCAAAAACACTCGTTTCATGTCCATATGGTCATACGTCTCCTTTTTAAACTCTATCGGTATCATACCATATCTTCCAGGTTTTGAAAAGAGAAAAAAAACGTCTCCCCATTCCCTTCTTTGCTTCGCTGCACGCACACGGAGGCGCAGTAGTCCGGAAGAGAAAACTCCTGAAAACGATACCTGTCTTCTTTTGGTCCGGCCAGGACCGGCTGCGCGCCAGGTACGATCGTGAAGCTGTCAAGCTCCATAGCCATACCCTGACCTCCCACCTTCAGATAGCTCTCCTTTAAGGTCCACAGACGGCTGAACAGCATATCCCGTTCTTCCTCTGTTTCCGCCGCCCAAAGGACCCTCTGCTCTGCCGGTGCAAAAAACCGTTTTGCCACGTCCATGCGTGCCTTCTGCTTTTTTTCCACATCACAGCCGACCGGACAGGAAGCAAACGCAGCCATGACCATAGAACCGGAATGAGAAAGATTGAACTGGATCTCCGGGTGATGCAAAAGACACGGTTTCCCATTTTCCACCGTTCCGAACGCTTCTGTTCGTTCCCGGAGTCCAAACCTTTTCAGCCCCTGGTCCAGAAGAAGCCCTGCCCCCAGGGACAGACGCCGGTCCGCAGCATAGCGGAGCCTCTCTATTTTTTCCTGTCTTGCCCCGGAAAGACGTCCTTTTAAATCCGCTTCTTCTTTTATTGTAAGTGCTGCGTCCACACGCATCACAGATACATATACTTCCATGTTATTCCCTGCCGCTTTCTGTTCCATTCATCCGGTTATGTTCCCGCAAAATATTTCTATATATGCGAAATGACCGGTTGGGGAACCGGTCATTTCAGGAGAAGGTATTTCGTTTTGTTGCAAAAACTATATAATGTATTGGGGGGTTTACGTCCATTATAGTATCATACCAGAATTAAAAAGTGTGCACAAACTTGACGAAATTTGTCATATTATTTTGTGCAATCCATCCAATCGGTGTGTTCCGGCTATTGATAGTAGTCCCATCCTGTGATAAAATGAGCAGGAAAATTTCGAAACGTTCCGGAGGTTCCTTATGAACAGACAACATTCCTGGTCTTCCCTGATCAAAGAGACCGTCATCCTCACCGCCGCAGTCGCCATCATTGCCGCTGCCGTCTATTTTTTCCTGCTGCCAAGCCATGCCTCTGTCAGCAGCATTTCCGGTCTCGGTATTGTGCTTTCCAACTTTATCCCTCTTCCGCTTTCCGCTATTACCATGATCCTGAATGTAGTGCTCCTCATCATCGGATTCTTTACCTGCGGCAGAGAATTCGGAGCAAAGACCGTATACACCAGCGTCATGCTGCCGCTGTTTCTCGGCCTGTTTGAAAAGGCATTTCCGGCCATCGGTTCCATGACCGACAGCCAGGAGCTGGATGTACTCTGCTATATTCTGGTGGTCAGCATCGGCTTAAGCATTCTGTTTAACCGCAATGCCTCTTCCGGCGGCCTGGATATCGTAGCCAAGATCATGAACAAATACCTGCACATGGATCTGGGCCAGGCCATGTCGCTTTCCGGCATGTGCGTTGCTCTTTCCGCCGCGCTGGTCTACGACAAGAAAACGGTCGTTTTAAGCATTCTCGGCACGTACTTTAACGGTATCATTCTGGATCACTTCATCTTCAACCATAATGTAAAACGGCGCGTCTGCATCATCACAAAAAAGGAAGAGGCGCTTCGCCGCTTTATTGTTGAGGATCTGCACAGCGGTGCCACGATCTACGAGGCCATCGGTGCTTATAATATGGAAAGACACAACGAGATCATCACCATTGTCGACAAAAGTGAATACCAGAAGCTGATGAACTACATCAGCCGGGAAGACCCGCTGGCCTTCATCACCATCTACAATGTATCTGACATGCGCTATCAGCCCAAACGTTAAAGTTCTTTTCCTGCCCATGACAAAGAAACTTTTCATGACGGAACCCAGACCTGGCTGGTGGAAGGAAACAAATCACCTAAAAAGCGGGTTATGCATAGCTATAGCACTGATTGATGCTTAGTTCATTTGCTCCGTTTTCTTCTGCGCGGGTCTTCTTTCCGTTCATGACATCTGCAAAGACGGACAGCATCTCTGTTTTCAGTTCCTGCAGGCTTTTCTCGCCGCGTATGCTGGCACTGGTGTCAATATCAATGATTTCGCAGAGAGCCTCAGCCGTATCGTGATTGCCGGTAATCTTCATCACCGGCGTGACCGGATTGCCGATCGGGTTGCCAAGGCCCGTGGTAAACGCCACCAGCGTGGCTCCTGCTGCAGCTAACGCTGTGACACTGAGTACATCGGAAGCTGCAGCATTCACAAAATACAGCCCCTTTCTGTCAATCCACTGTCCATACTCAAAACAGCCGTCAAACGGTCTGGAGCCGGCCTTATGAATGCAGCCGAGCGATTTTTCCGTCAGTGTGGTAATGCCGCCGGCCATATTTCCCGGCGACGGATTTCCGCACCGCACATCCTGCCCTGATTCCTCATATCGTTTCTGTTCCCAGTCAAGAATTGCCTGGTAAATCTGTTCTCCGATTTCCGGAGTTCTTCCGTTCTGACGCAGAATATGCTCCGCACCGATGCACTCCACGGTCTCGCTCAGGATCGCGGTACCGCCGGCATCGATCACCTCGTCGGTGACAAGCCCCAGCACCGTATTAGAAGAGAAGCCGGAGGTTGGATCGGAGCCGCCGCATTCCAGTCCCAGGATCAGATCTGACAGATCTGCTTCGGTACGGGGTACTGCATCTGCCTCCTTCTGCATCTGGCAGACACGTTTCCTTCCTTCTTCTATGGCTTTGCTTAAGCCTCCCATCTCCTGAATACAGACATACTGTACCGGTTTTTTTGCTTTTTTCCAGACTGCGCTGCGGTAATGCTCTTCCTTCAGGAACTCGCAGCCAAGTCCTACCACCAGAACCCCGTAGACATTCGCATTTGCCAGAAGTCCGGAAAGCACATCCAGCATGACCGTCATATCTTTTGGATTTAAACCGCAGCCTATGGGATTTGCCAGAAACACCGCCCCGCATTCGGAGGCAATTTTTTTGGCTGCCATTTCTGCGCAGATCACTCCAGGCATTACAACCACATGATTCCGAATTCCTACCTGTCCGTTTTCTCTCACAAACCCCTGAAATTTCATATCATTCCTCCTCCGGATAGTCGCTCAGATTGTGTGTATGGACCCATGCCCCCGGTTCGATATCCGCCAGCGCGCGGCCGATATTTTCCCCGTATTTCAGCACCTGTTCTCCGCGTTTGACCGCTTTCACCGCTGCCTTATGATACTTTGGGATATCCTCCAGGGCTGTCAGTGTGTGACAACCGCCTGTATCCCTGTAGCAAAGCGTCTGCCCTTTCTTTACGGTTTCTGTTGTCATGATCACATGATCCTTCTCATTTATGATCATTGCGTTGATCTGTTTCTCCCCCATCATGCTATATCCTCCAAAATATGTCTCTGATTTGTTTTATCATGCTTAGCCCTGCGAAGCGTTGTCCAGCACTGCCCTGAGCTCCTCTGCGCTGCCCACCCGGGCGCCCTCAAAGCGGCCGTTGTTTCCGTTGACCTGATTCAGCCATTTGATCCCGGTACCGCCCGCTGCTTCCCAGCGGTGCAGATTCGGTGTATGATCATCGATCAGGATATCTGCCCGGCTGAGCCTGCGATGCAGCATTGCCTCGATAAACTCTGCCTTATTCTTTCCGTACGGCACAAAGAGACAGTGTGCGGAATCGATCTCCGGCAGATATTGATCCAGCCACTTTTTCTTCTCCAGCAACGCTCTGGTGTCCGTGTAGTATGAGGACAAAATGTAAATATTTTCCCCTCGTTTCATGGCTGCGCGCATAAAATCCAGAAGCTCCGTTTCCGGCTCCAGATCTGCATAATATCCCGGCTTTCGGCTTTCCTCAACAGGGACATCGCACCATTTTGCAATCGTTCCGTCCATGTCAAAATAAACCCGCATGTCACTGTTTAATTCCATTTTTTTCTGCATGTTTTCTGATCCTTCTTCTCCTGAATTGTTAAATTTTCCGCCTAAATCATAACAAATTATCAAAAACATCAGCTGGCCCGCAGGCACATACTGTATTCTATCATAGCAGAGAATGGTCAGTAGGGCAACCACAGCTAAAAAAGGTATTATTTTTTGTACATCATTTCCGCTAACATCGACAGCAGCTGTTCTACCTGGATCGGCTTTGCCATATGACCGTTCATTCCGGCTGCCATGGCATCTTTCTTATCTTCCTCAAATGCATTTGCCGTCATTGCAATGATCGGGATACATGCCTTCTCCCGATCCGGCAGCTGCCGGATTGCCCGTGCTGCTTCATAGCCATCCATTTCAGGCATCTGGATATCCATGAGGATCATATCATAGGTGTTCGCCGGCATTTTTGTTATCATGTTGACACACTGAATGCCATTCACCACGCGCTCTGTTTTCAGACCGGCACGCTTAAGGATTGCCTCTGCAATCTCCGCATTCAGATCATTATCCTCTGCTATAAGGATATTCCTGCCTTCCAGGATTTCCGTGCCTGTTTCAGGATTTTCGATCTTCCTGTTTTCATAAAAGCTTTCATCTGCTATTTTGTGTTTCAGCGTAACAGTAAAGGTACTGCCCTTTCCGAGTTCGCTCTCTACCTGTATTGTTCCACCAAGCAGGTCCACATATCTCTTTACGATGGACATTCCAAGTCCGGTTCCTGCAATTTTACTCCTTGTGGTGTTTTTCTCACGGGTAAAGGCTTCGAAAATCCTTGTCAGATAATCCTGACTCATACCGATTCCCGTATCGCTTACCCTGGTTCTCACAATCATGTATCCAGGCTCATCGCATGGCAGTTCCTCCAAGCTTACCGTAACAGAGCCACCGGAAGGAGTATATTTCATGGCATTACTCAGGATATTGACAAATATCTCTTTTACCTTGGTAACATCCGTCAGTACATGCTCATGCTCTACATTCACCGAGTAACGAAAAGCAATCTTCTTTTTCTTTGCTTCAGCGTCAAAAACTGTAAACACAGACTGACGGAGATTTTCAATCCGGCTATAGCTCTCATCAATCTCCATTTTCCCGCTCTCGATCCTGGCCATATCAAGTACATTATTTATGATGGACAGAAGAAGCTTGCCGGACTGCTGCAGTTTTTCCAGATGTTCTTTTGTTTCCGGCAGGTCCTTTTCTTTCAGCTCCTCCTCCATCAACTGTGCATAGCCCAGAATGACATTCATAGGAGTCCGGATGTCATGCGACATATTGTTAAGGAAACGGGTCTTTGCGAGACTGGCCTCCTCTGCTTTTTTCAGGGCGGTTTCCAGCCTGTCATTCAGCTTTTGTGTATCATCTGCTGCAAGCTTTGCAGAAGCTTCTGCCTTCCTGGCCTTTCTCAAAAATACAAGAATCACACCAATTATGCTGAGTGTAAATAATCCGGAAGTGACAAACACAACCGGAAGATTGTCTTTTATGAAATCCGAAAATGTCACTTTATCCGTCGTACTGTCATAGATGGCCAGTGCACTTGTAAGCATATCAGACGGCATGGTCTTCAGCGTTTTATTCAGTATCGACAAAAGAGTTCCCTCTCCGTTTCTCACCGCAAAGCAGGCCTCCATTGTTTTTGTAAGCGGAATGCTATTGAAATCCCGATGATTATCATATTTCAGTGCTTTACTGGTTCCCAGGAGAAAACAGTCTGCCTTTTCATTCATGAGCATATCTGCCGCATCCGGGAGCGAATCGTAAGTGACCAGCCTCCATTGAGGATAGCTGAACACAATATGCTGTTTTAAGGCCTCATTTTCCCTTGGTACAGCAACTGTATACACTTCATTCTCTTTAAAATGCTGTTCATCCGTTACCGCCATCAGGCTGTAGGTCCAGGCTGCATTTGTCAGTGTAAAGCCATGTTTCTCCGCAAAATCAGGATTTCTGCCGACATAATAAATCATGTCAATTTCGTGATCCTGTAAGGCCTGAAGCATTTCTTCATAATTCTCATATGTCTGTATATCAAATTTCAGTGTCTGATTCCCCAGACAGTCTACGGCATAGGAAGTATATTCCGACAGCGTACCCGTAAGCCTGCCGGTCTCTTCATCCATGGAAAAAACCAACGGAGCATTGTCCATAAATCCGATCCGGATGCTGCCATGCTCCTCCAGCCATGCCTTTTCTCCTCCAGTAAGACTCTGGCTGTAATCAAGCGTAAAATACTTCTTATACAGATCTGCCCGGAAAAACGGACTATCCTGCTCCAGCTGACGCATAGCCCAGTCCAGCTCCGCCTTGATATCGCTGCGCTCTTTGTTTATCACAAAATATATGCCGGATTTGCCAACCGTGGTAACGGATGAGATTCCCTGCTCCGACCAGAAGGATTCCTCCAGAGACACAAAGCAATCAATCTCATGATCCGCCAATTTCTTTTCGACATCGTCATTATTATATACATTTACGTGTTCTGTATGTATGCCATTCTTATTTTCCCATTCTGTCAGCATGACTTCAGGCTCTGTACCTAAGAGCACGCCTACGCGTTTCCCGTCCATAGACCGAAAATCCGATGTCACGACATCGGTATCTGACAGATCAGCATAGAGGATATATTTTTCCTCCCCCATTGGTTCCGCCGAATACAGCATCTTTTGTTCCCGTTCATCGGTATAGGAAATATCTCCCATGATATCGATCTCACCGTTTTCAAGCTTATCAAAGCAGTTAGACCAGTCACATTTCACATACTCAAACTTCCATCCGGTATAGCCTGCCAGAGCCTGCATGAGTTCGTAGCCGAAGCCGCGTCTAACCCCGTACTCATCAACATAATCGAAGGTATCCTCAAAGGAACCGACGCGAATGGTCTGCTGCCTCTCATCATACTGCGTCTCGGCAGCCCAGCAATGTACGGAAAATAGTATCCACATTCCCAAAACCGCAAATATTCCTGCACCTAGTACGGCTGTTTTTTTTCTACGTTTATACATTGTTGTTTTCTCCCTCAAACCGCCAGGTTCTTCATCGTTTTACATGTTTTGTGATGACAGACAGTAACACACCCATATCGACCGGCTTTGCCACATGACCATCCATCCCGGCATCCAAAGCTGCCCGTATATCCTCTGCAAATGCATTTGCTGTCATTGCTATAATGGGAATCTTCTTTCCGTCCGGGCGATCCGGCATATTCCTTATGGCTTTTGTTGTTTCATATCCGTTCATTTCCGGCATCATGATATCCATCAAGATCAGCTCAAAGGTCCCCGGAGCTGTATTGCAAAACTGCGTGAGCGCAGATTTTCCATCGGCAGTCCTAGTTACGATCATCCCTTTTTCTTCCAATAGAGTTACGGCTATCTCTGCATTTAAATCATTGTCCTCTGCCAAAAGGACATGTAAACCACGTACAGCAATATCGTTCCTGAGCTTTTCTTCCTTTTCAGCCGGTACATGTTCTGCTATAAGCAATGGAATTTCGACAGTAAATATCGAGCCAACGCCCTGTCTGCTGCTGACTTCAATTTTTCCACCCATAAGATCTACATACCGTTTGGCAATCGCCATCCCCAGTCCGGTTCCCTTATAGCTGGTTCTTGCTCCGTTATTTTCCTGACTGAACTCATCAAATATTCTGGTCTGGAACTCCTCGCTCATACCAATTCCGGTATCTGATATGCGAAAGCGCACAATGATATGCTGCTTATCTTTACCCGGACGGCTTTCTGCAGCAAATGAAATTGTACCTCCATCTTTTGTAAATTTGACTGCATTGCTGATAATGTTGAGCAATACCTCCCTGATCCTGAGTTCATCTGCCATCACACAAGGATTTTTAAGTTTTTCTGTTGAAACCGTAAAAATAAGATCGCGGTTTTCCTTATAACCTCTTGCAATCGACAATACCGTATTAACCATATCCCCCAAATCCACCGGCACTGGTTTATATTCCAGTTTACCACTTTCAATGCGGCTGATATCCAGCACATCATTCATCAGGGTCATCAGATATTCGGAACTCTGCCTGATCTTTTTCAGATAATTTTCCACTTCCCTGTCTGGTTTCAGCTTCAAGGCAATATCGGTAAATCCGACGATCGCATTCATCGGTGTCCGGATGTCATGGGACATGTGATTCAGGAACGTTGTTTTCGCAATATTCGCCGCATTTGCATTCTGTGCTTCCTTCAACGCTTCCATCTGTTTTTTCCTGCTTGCCAAAAGCGAATAAACCAGAAGAAGAAGCACAAAAATAATCGCAAAGGAAACTCCGATCGCTAAACCGGCATACTCTGCAAGGACATCCTGCAGGGTCATTTTCTTTTCTGAAACAGAATTCAGTGCAAGGACAACGCCATTTAGAATATCGGAGGACTGATCAATTGCTTTATTGATAATGGTAGCTGCTCTTCTGTTTCCTCTCGTCGTAAACATTCCTAATTCCTGCCGTTTTGCCATCTCTGCAAATGACAGACTTTTGGTCAATGAACTTTCATTCAGAAGATTGATCTTGGAAGACGGAATAACAGTTGCTCCCACTTTTCCGTTTGCTACTGCCTCCAGGCATTCTTCCTGTGTATCATATTGTTTGATCTCGGCGTCCGGAAAAAGAAGGGACACCATCAATTCAGAATACAGTGAGGTCTCTGTTGCTGCGATTGCAGAGAGACTGCTGCTGTAGTCATTTCCTTTGTAAATAACTACCGGCGTGATATCAAAGATTTTATCGGTCAAAACTACCTGAAACTGTTCCTGCGTATAAAAATCCTGAATGATAGGACCGGCAATATCAATTTCACCAGCCTGCAATGCCTCATTCATCTGTATGCCCGTGGAACAGGGAACTGCCTTTATCGTGATTTCATATTTTTTCTGAACAGTCTCCAGAACGGTTCCGAGAATTCCTGTCAGTTTCCCGTCTTCTTCACCGCAAAAAGGAAGATTATCCTTTAGATACCCCACACGTATGGTATTTTCATGGGCAGCCAGCCATTGTTTTTCTTCCATATTTAGTGCATAATTTATGGCTGCTTTCCCTTCATAACGGGCATACAGCTTGCTGCTGAAGTCCGTTTCTGTATTGTTGATTTCTTCCAGGGCAGAATTTAATTCCTTTAACAGATCCGGTCTGGATTTTGATACACCGAAATAGCAGTCACTTACACCGATATTAGCAATTGCAATAAAATCACTGTCGACAGACAGTGCCGGGATCACGAATGCATCCAGTTCATCTGCATCCTGTTTTTTTATTATTTCATCATAGCCTTTGCAGACAACAATCTCTGCATGAAGCTGATTGCTGTCCAGCCATTTTTCCAGAAATTTTTTCTGATAGCTTCCATCCTCAACGCCGATACGGCAGCCATTCAGCTGCTTTAAGTCTCCATCCGTAAGGTTCAAATGATTCTCCCTGGTATAGATCCAATATCGTTCTGTTCCCTCCGCATAATCAGAAAAACTGATTGCTTCTGCCCTTTCCGGTGTATAACTGACACTTCCAAGTATATCTATTTCTTCATCTGCCAGCATATCCAGACACTCTTTAAATGAGCCATAGACATATTCATACTTCCAGCCGGTTATATAAGAAATCTTCTGGAGATACTCATAGCCCGCTCCCTGCTTGTGCTCTCCATAACCGCCTTCCTGAAAATTGGCATATGGAAAATAGCCAACTCTCACGGTTTTATTTTCTTTCTCCATTGCCTGAGCTGTTTTTCCATTGCTTTTCATTTCAGATGCATGAACAGAAGCCGGTAGCAAAAGCAGCATGATCAGTACCAAAATACTAAGCCATAAGCTTTTTTTCTTATCTGTTTTTCTTATCCGTTTTTCTGTCCCTCTGTCCATTCTTCCCCCTTAATATAACCCTGTTAACTTCCGCTTCATCTACAATCAGTAATTTGGGGCTTTTATCCTTTTTACATTTTCCGTTATCTGTATGGTTTTTATACGATCATTTTTGTGCGCTCATTCCTTATTTCGCTAAAGCGCACTTTCACAGTCATCATTATTTTTGCAATACAAAACGAACAACGAAAAGGGATGTGCCTTGGCACATTTTTTAATTTCATTATATCATTTCATATTTTTTCATGTCTATATTTTTCCGCACAAATGTAAAAAAATGTAAAAAGCGGTGGAAGTATGTCACAGAAAGTCCTTTTCCTTTTGCCTAAAATCTAGTATACTGATACGGAAGCTGTACAAAAAACAAGAGAGGATATCACAATTATGGCTATTACAGGACGCAATGTCGGCAAAACCTGCCGCACTCATTACAAAGGAACGTTTAACGACGGAACCCAGTTCGACTCTTCTTACGACCGCGGCGAGCCGCTGGAGTTTGTCTGCGGCGCAGGTCAGATGATCCAGGGCTTTGATGCTGCCGTGGCAGACATGGAAGTCGGTGAGGTAAAAGAAATTCACCTGATGCCGGAGGAAGCTTACGGTCAGGCAAACCCGGATGCTATCTTCGATGTGGAAATTGCGGATCTTCCGGGTTCTGAGGAGCTGCAGGTGGGCCAGCACATTTACCTGCAGAATCAGAATGGCCAGCATTTCCCGGTAACGGTTACAGCTAAGACTGAAACCACCATCACCTTCGATGCCAACCATGAAATGGCAGGAAAGGAACTTAATTTCAAAATTGAGCTGGTAGAAGTTAAATAACGGAGATTTAATAAAATCGTAACAGATTTTGTATGCAACCACTAATCCTTATATTTAGAAAAGGCAGGGCATTTTGTTGCACCTGCCCTGCCTTTTACGTTTTGTCGCTTGCTCCAAAAGTTCTTGTGTATCCATCTTTACAGAAATAATGAATCTGATATCCGCAGAATTTTGGATCCTCCTCAGATGGTCGGATGACAGAAAACTGACCTGCTTTCAGTTTTACTGTTGTTCCATCTTTGTAATTAATCGTATCAGAAATGTTCTTCCACATATCATCAGTAATGGATGGATCATAATCATATTTCCCAGTTGCCTGATAATCTGCCATCAACACCGAGTAGTAACTTCTGAGGTTTGCTTCATCCGTTGCAACCTTCACTTTATGCAGTTGTGAAGTGAAAACCGGAATGGAAATTGCTACAAGAATACCAACAATTGCAACCACAATTAATAGTTCTGCCAGTGTAAAGCCACTATTTTTCTTCTGTCTGCTCATTTCTGTCCCTCCTGTTTAGCTGGCATATATTTTCATTAAGCATACTTATTTCATGAGAAAACTTCAATTAGTAAATTGATGAAATTTTTGCCAAATTTCGTATAATATTTTGTAAAATTACACGTATTTTCTACACTTTTCGCCATATTCTATATAGTTTTATCAGCTGGACAGCAACATAGAAAGTATCTGATCTTCTTCGTTCCATAAAAAAATCCTCCTGAATTGATATTTATTTTAATATCAATCCAAGAGGATATATAGCTCCGTTTAGAGTTCACACAGAATAATCCGAGTAATTTTGCTTATCGTCTGCCCCGGCAAAATCTGCTTATTATCCTGATAAACCTTTTCCTTCCCGTCTTCTCCAATCTCATAATCCTGTAAATGCACAGAAATATCACCTGTTTTGACGCTGGATATCACATCTGTCTGATACTCTGCAGCCATTACAGACATCGGCATAACGGAGCCAAGCATCAAAGCCGCCCCGGCTATGATAAAAACCTTTTTCGATTTCATTATTTTTGCGCTCCCTTCTATTTGGGTATTTTTATTATCATATTTAGAGTATGGGAAATGGATTTTGAAATAAAAACGGAAATTGCTGTATATCCGTTTGACATATACACGCAAAACAGCTATAATATAAATATGATAAAAACATTTGCAGATAAAGAAACGGAAAAGGTATACAACCAAATCTTTTCCAAAAAGCTACCACAAGCTATTCAACGAATCGCTTTGCGAAAACTGATCATGATAGACAATGCAAGATGCTTGGAGGATCTAAAAGCCCCACCAGCCAACCATTTAGAACCGCTTCATGGTGATCGCGAGGGACAATACAGTATTAGAATCAATGATCAGTATAGGATTTGCTTCACTTTTGATGGAATTTACTTTAACGATGTAGAAATCGTTGATTATCACTAATCAGCATATACTTTATAAGGAAAGGAGAATGATTATGAGTTTTATACCAACTCCTACAATTGGAGAAATTTTGTATGAAGAATTTATGGCACCGCTCGGAATTTCCGCCTATCGCTTAGCACAGGACATTCACGTTCCGACTTCCAGAATCCAAGACATTTTACACAATCGCAGAAAAATTACAGCCGACACATCTTTAAGACTTGCTAAATACTTCGGGGTATCTGACAAATATTTTCTCGACATGCAGAATGATATTGATATCAGAAATTTAAAAATGGAACTGCAGGCTGAGATATCACAAATCCCTGTTTGCCAGGCAGTCTAAAAATGTGACATTGGTCAGATTTCACAATTTTAACTTTTCATTTATGCCAATTGATGATATAATGACCAACAGAGTTGCCCAGGGACTCTATCACACCTCTAAATCCAATCTCCTGGGTGGCTCTAAAAATTTATTCGTTGAGAATAGCAACAATGGCAGGACTTTTTTATGGTCCTGCCACTTTTGTGTTTATCGTCCTCGATAGGCGTGCTTTTTCTTTTCTGGCTTTTTCTCTTTTTCTGCCTGTTTGGCAAGCGCTTCATCAATCAGCTCATCCGAAAGAATACCTGGTCCTTCATATTCTCTCATGCACTCCATTCTTGACCAGAGATGCCGTTGCCTTACCAGCTTTAACTTCAGATACCTCATATCCATCTTTGGTTGCGACATGAATGGTAATGGTTTCAGTTGCTTTGCCCACTTCATAAAGTCCACTCTTATCTTTATCTAAGGAGCCACCACCAACTTTAGTAACAGTGATTGTACCGTTTCCGTTCAGGCTGTCTGTATTAGTGCTGACAATGTATAAAGCTATGAAAAAGCATCCAGTTTATCAGAATACTCTGTATTCAACAGCTTCTGACATTGCTCCGCAAGTTCATCCAGATTACTATGGCCCTGTTTTTCCTGCATTTCCTTTTCTGGATAATAGGTAAGCGCCCCCATTCCTGATTTTCCAACGATAGCCAGCCGCTCCAAAACTGTAAGTTTATCCGGATTTTGTCCATGGGCGCGCAGTAGTCGGTTCAACAATAATCTTCCCCAGTTGTCTGGTAAACTGTCCGCAAATACTCCAAAAAGTCCATCAAAATAGTCTTTGTTTGGAACAAAAACCTGCCTTTTCAGTGGAAGAGAAAATGGACTGATCGGGAATCCATGTTCAAGCCATTCTTCGCTATATTGAAATGCCGCTTTATGGTCTGCAGTCATCGCCAGCGTTCCAACGAGCCTTTCATCGTAGAGAACCTGCAATGCATTATTTGGTTTCATTAATAACCTCCTGAATATTCTTATATGGCACCTGTGTAAAAATACTCCTAAGCTCATCTGCAATATCCAAGGCCATAGCAATCTTGGTCAGGGAGATCAGGGAGATCTGTCCGGTAGCTTCAAATCTTTTGATAGAGCCATAGCTTACACCACTCATAGAGGATAATTTTTCCTGGGAAATGGAACGCCGTTTTCGGATGTTTCTTACCCTTTGTGCCAGCTTCTGATCCAATTCTTCCGCTGTTTCCCATATCAGTTGTTCCATTCGTTTTCACCGCCTTTATTTACAAATAATATATTATCCAAAATAGCTTAATTTATACTATTTTAGATAATATCTTAACTACTTTTATTTTAGCATTTTTATTTTTAAATATCAACAGATTATACAGAATAAAATTGAACGAGCAAAAACTATTGTTCTCTATACTTTCTTTCAATACACAAACTGTAAACCACCATGATTACTATTGTTTCTATCATTACTCCCAATACTGACAGTAAAATAAATGGAGAATTCTGTCCTGAAAGCAGCGGTAATCCCAATGCAATCAATATTGCTCCATAAATAACAAACAGCTTACCAACCGCATGATTGTAGCCCATTATATCATTTACAGATATAGATTTTATGTTTGCCCAAAAGTCAGCCACTTTTCCTGAAAGATATGCTCTTATTCCAAGACTAATGATAATAACGCCAACCATCGCCCATATAACAAACCCTATCATATTCCCAGTCATAATATTTCTCCCAATAACATCCAATTTTTCGAGTTTATGAACCGATAGAGCCTTCATTTTCCCCCTTTGGAAGCACCTGCAGCGCATCCTGCACAGTACTAAACACACGCTCGTCCAGCCAGCCGCCCTGTCTTCTGTTCTGGGCTGCTGAGATGACCGGATACTGCCAGATGGTCTTCTGATGGGTATAATTTAGCCAGGAATCAATCCACCAGTCACTTTCCTTTGCCTTGATTTCATAGGCCACGTATCCGCGACAGTTTTCCCCACTCCGCGGCAAGGAAAATTCCGCGAAAATGCTGGCATTCTGTTGACTTCCGTAAAAGAAAGCATTCATGCCGGTATCGTAATTTTCGTCCTGCAAGATTTTATAATCTGCGGTGTAAGAAGTTCCATCCTTATCGTAAAGGACCTGACCGGTAAGTTTCCCCTGGAAGGTCCAGCCCCCGTTCAGTTCCTGATATGCCGGATTGATCTGTACTGCTTCTGTCCCGCGAAAGCCCGGATTTCCATTCCATAAGAAATGATGGATCACCTTCCACTGGCCTTCCTGTTCCAGTTCTACTGCCAAGCCGTCAAGCTGCAACTGCCCATCCCTGCCCCGCAGCGAATCATCGCTTTGATTCAGCAGAACCTGTCTGGCATTTTTGCACGCCAGAATATCTTCTTTCTTTAAGTCATGCAAGATATCTTCCGGAAAACCAAGGGATAACAGATGTGCTTTGGTTTCTTCACATGCCGGATCCTGGGTTTCATTTGCAGTTGTCCACTCCATATGATAAGCACCAAAACATGTATAGCTGACGAACAGACCTGCCGCAGTCAGAATTGCTGCTCCTGCTGCACATCTACTGTCTGAAATCCGCACCGAATGTTCTTCCAGTACATATCCGGCCTCTTCCAGTTTTTCTGCTATATTCTTTAACTCTACAAGGATTCCAATGTATGCAGCAACGATTACAAAACCAAGGATCCAGCCCTCATATTCCTGAATCGCAAGCACCGTCACCACCGCATACCAGATGATGATATGGAGCAGAACTTCACTTTTTATTTTTTCATCACGCTGTTCCAGCTCTTCACGCATTCCAAGGAAAAGACAAATCATCAGCACGACCGGCAGGATTCCTCCACAGAAATCAATTCCTTTCCATGCGTACAAAGTATAGATTTTCTCCCGTTCGAGCACACTTCCAAGCACAATTGTCACAATGGTAATCACAACTTCGAGCGCGGCGCCTGCATATCCGGCTTTCAGCCAGCGGTTTTCTGATCTCAGTTTTCGAAATCCTGTAAACAGCAAAAGGGCGCCAATGAAGGGGAGAATCTGATTGAGAAAGAGAAATTTCAATGTAATCCCAAAGAGACCCATTCCAATCAGAATCTTCTCATACGTCTGTTTCCAGAAACTCTCTTCCATGTAATCGCCCCCTTTTCACACCGTTCCTGCTGCCAATACCATGCGAGCTGCTTTTCTTATGAATTTCCGCCATTTTTCTTCCAATAAACAATTGCTGCTACAGCCAACAATACAATTCCGATCAGAATCAGCATGATAGAGAAATCACCATTCAGTTTTCCGGCAACAAACACAGCGGTAGAACCGTCTGCGCCTCCAATGACAGTAACCGCTGTTTGTCCTTTCAGCTTCATCACAGCACCAGAAATAACCAGTACTATTCCGACCATACAGCTTCCGATTCCGAATACTTTTTTCATGAATATAATCTCCTTTGCACCATTTGCATTTACTCTGTTTGCCCCTGATAAAAAACGTCTACCGCTTCTTTCATGTCGGTAAGATTCATACCACCGCCATAATCCAGCACAACCAGACGATTTCTGTCTTTTAATATCACTTCATCAAGAGTCGGCTCATCCTGATAGAAATTTTCTTCCGAAACAGGCTCAGCCCCATCTTTGCGGACCATGTACCGGCACCAGGACACTTCTGTCCCCTCGGGAACTTCGCCCAGCTCTGCCGGAAGTTCCAGTTCCATCTGATCCCACCACTTTGTCATATCCTTTGGATAGCATTTGCTGGTTTTCGCAATGATCCAGGAAATGGGACTGGTATATACGGTAACGCCTACTGACTTTCCAGAACTGCTCATCTGAACATCATTTGCCTGATAGCTAGCGAATACCGTATGTTTTCTCCCGGTATCCGGTTCATCTGCTCCCAGAAAGTGAGTTGCTGCCGCATTACACAAGGGAATCAGAATCATGCAAAGCACACCAACGCCAACCGCATATGACATCCAGTCATCCCGGGCATTTCCGCTGCCGTTATTTCTGAGCAGGTTCCTTACAAACAGGGAAATCACTACAATGAGAATGGAAGAAAGCATGGTTCCGGCCAGGGCTCTCATGGAAGAAGAAAATGCTAGCGCCAGAACTGCCAGAATCAGGATTTCATCTAATAGAATGATACGCTTTTTAAAGCTTACCTTCCGCTGCAGATTCATTCTCGGAAACGGCCTGCCTTCTTTTATAGCCATTGTATTCCCACAGTTCCATCGAAACAGCCGCGCATAGGTTACCGTCCAGGAAATGCAGATTCCAAGCAGCAGGGGATTTAGCATAAGCGCCACGGGATCCGCAAACATTTTTCCCGGATTCTGCAGATTGCTGTATAACGACCACAAACTTAATACTACCAGTACAGGATAGGAAATTTTCGCAGACCCGTTCCAGGAAAGAGCTTTCTGAATCAGGAACTGCCTCTCTTCCGTCATATCTCCGGTCAGCTTCACGCTTTCATCGGTGGTATAAAATATCTGCCAGTAAGTTCCGCTGCATTGAAAATCCCATCCTGCTTCCTGGCACTCCTTGCGAAACTGTTCTGCCTTCCAGCTGTCCGCGCCGGTAAGGGAAGAGCTTCCCGGAACCAGAAGCGCCGCGTATCTTCTTTTTTCCGGCTGTGCCCTGTAAAATTTCATGACAGAACCGCCGACGTTTTCCAGGAACCAGCCCTGCAGCGCCATTTCTTCCAGATATTGCTGAAATGCATCTGCTTCCCATAAATTGAACGTCCACCAGATCCGTTTTTTCTGCTTCATATGGTCATCTCCTTTCCGGGACAGCTATGCCGAAATGCTCCATGCAGGAATTTATCTATGTACTTCATCCGCATCAGAATGCGAACGGAAATTCCAGTTCTTCCCCAACGGTGAAAGCGGAGTTACCAGTCACTTCCGTAACATGAAAACTTGCCCCCTTCCCCCCGTCAATATGAATGATTCCCCGTACATTTCCATCATCCGATGCGAAGGCCAGTTCTCCATTTCCATGATCCGTAAAGGTTCCTCTTGTTTCTCCTGTCCGGTATACCGAAATGACCGCTTCATTCTCTCCGTTCAATCCCTCCCTGGTTACCAATGCGCTATATACATTTCCTGTCCCCTGATTATCAACAAACAGGCCGTATTTGTTTGATCTGTCCGGCAGCATGAAATCTTCTTCTTTTATCCCAGCCAGCTTACTGGCAAGAACACAGGCTCTGTTTTTCGTAATTTCTTCCAGAAAAGAATTCTGAAGGAGAGGATAAATGCTGCCATTTTCTTCGCTGCTTCCGATACTCAGCAATGTTGCTTCTTCCTTCATGGCTACCCAGTTTCTCTGTTCTGCAAGAACGCTCTCCTTTGTCTTCTGGTCAGCCCAATTCATAAATCTGCTCCAGAGATTATTGAGCTCCGTATCCCAGATCACATAAAACCATCTGGAAGATGCATTCATTTCTCCCTGCGTTTCTGCTTTCTCTGCCAATGGAGTAAACTTCTGAATGATCGTATTGATCTGTTCCAGCTCTTTCTGCAGAGATTCCGACTTCGATACCACATCTTCAATATCCGCTTTGATCTCTTCCGAATAATCATGCGTGAAATCCACCTCTCCTGATGCATCTGCTTTCTCTGCCAAAATTTCGGTTTCAAGTACCTGCCACACTGCCGATTCCTGCGTTCCCACATTTCTGCTGCAGCCACTCATAAGGCCAGCTGCAATTCCTGCTGCCAACAAGATGCAAATCCATTTTCTCATAAATTTCCCCACTTCTCTTTCCATGAACAATTACAGATATAGCCAGCAATACTCTTTCTGCCATTATTATAGATAAGAATATTCCTGTCTGACAAGAACAATGGGCTTACCATTTTCTTACATATTTTGATTGAATAATATAAGATTGATGAAAGCAGATTGACAATGCATAAAGGATTCTATAACCTATAAATGAGCAAATTTGAAAAATTGCACAAAACTACGCCACGACCTTTACAAAGGAGTCAAAATCATTGCATTCCCTTGCACATTGATAGAGGGTCAGATATTTTTCCATCTGGATTATGTCACTGATCTTGTGATACCCTGTTTCAAAAGGACAGACTTCGCCAGTTCCAACAACACACATATAGTGTGCAAATGACATAATCAACCAATATCTTCGGATTCCCTGCGCAGAACGGATTTGATAGCTGTCCAACGCCAGTTTATCCTTACATTGGCGGAAAAACACCTCAATTGGCCACCTGCATCAATTCTCAACATCAACTTGTACACCGCTGAAAAATGGCTTAGAATAAGGCTTTCTGGCACTTTCAGCACCCATTTTTACTATACAATTTAGTGTACAATTTTTTGAGGAACAGGTGTACAACTGTACAAATTTTGCCAGTGGATAAAGTCTTTTAATTTTTTACGCGCGATGGGTTATAAAACGGACATCAAGTTTGTTAAAAATTGTACTATACAACTTTTGTACAACAACTGTACAAAAATAAATATCTGGCTGCAATATTCCGCACTAAGTTATGATATCTATTCTATACTATCTATCACAGCGAAATTCATAAAGGAAAAGCCCGGAAACCCGCATAAATGCTGGATTCCCGGACTTATAATATTCCTTATCAAGTTCTACTAAGCTGTCAATTTTAAAGGTTCAAAAAATGCGAAATTCGCATTAGTTACCCATCTGCTTTGCAACTTCCTCTGCAAAGTTCTCCTCTTTCTTCTCAAGGCCCTCACCGGTCTCGAAACGAACGAAGCCCTTAACAGTGATGCTTGCACCGTTCTCTTTTGCAACCTGAGCTACGTACTGAGCTACGGACTGCTTTCCGTCCTCTGCCTTTACGTAGGTCTGGTCTAACAGGCAGATCTCTTTCATCTCTTTGTTGATACGGCCCTGGATCATACCCTGGATTACCTTCTCCGGCTTGGAAGCTTCCTTCGGATCGTTCTGGATCTGAGCCATCAGGATGCTCTTCTCGTGCTCGATGAAGTCAGCGCTAACCTCATCACGGCTGGTGTATTTCGGGTTCAGAGCTGCGATCTGCATAGCGATGTTCTTGCCCATCTCTTTTACAGCATCGTTTACAACGCTGGTTTCAACATCAACCAGAACGCCGATTCTGCCGCCTGCGTGGATGTAGGAAACAACAACACCGTTCTCCTCTACAACCTGTTTGAAACGACGGATGTTCATGTTCTCACCAATGATGGAGATCTGGGAAGACAGAGCCTCTTTCACGGTCAGAGTTTCGTCTGCTGCCCACTTCTCTTCCATGAATGCATCCATGTCTGCTGCGGTGGTAGTCAGAGCCTGTGCTGCAACCTGTGCAACGTAAGCCTGGAACTTAGCGTTCTTTGCAACGAAGTCGGTCTCAGCATTAACCTCAACAACAACTGCCTTCTTCTCGTCCTCGGTCATGGCGGTTGCTACGATACCCTCAGCTGCGATACGGCCTGCCTTCTTCTCTGCGCCGGCAAGTCCTTTCTCTCTTAAGAACTCCACTGCCTTGTCCATATCACCGTCGGTAGCTGCAAGAGCTTTCTTGCAATCCATCATACCTGCACCGGTCATTTCTCTTAACTCTTTTACCATTGCTGCGGTAACTGCCATTGTTAATTCCCTCCATTTTATATTTTGTTTTTATTTTCTTTTACAAACAAAAATGCTCCAACCTGCCGCATAAGCTGCAGGTCGAAGCACCTTATTTCTCGATTAAGCCTCGGTGGTCTCCTCTGCCTCAGCAAAGTCAGCCTGAGCCTCACCCTGGTTTGCCTCGATTACTGCATCTGCCATCTTAGCTACGATTAATTTAACGGCTCTGATTGCATCGTCGTTACCCGGGATTACGTAGTCAAGCTCTTCCGGATCACAGTTGGTATCAGCGATACCAATTAACGGAATACCCAGAGTATGAGCCTCCTGTACGCAGATTCTCTCTTTCTTCGGATCTACGATGAAGATAGCATCCGGCAGTTTCTTCATCTCTTTGATACCGCCAAGGTTCTTCTCCAGCTTCTCCCACTCTTTCTTGATCTCGATAACTTCCTTCTTCGGCAGTACATCGAAAGTACCGTCCTCAGCCATGGTCTCGATTGCTTTCAGTCTTGCGATACGGCTCTGAATGGTCTTGAAGTTGGTCAGCATACCACCTAACCATCTCTCGTTTACATAGAACATTCCGCAACGCTCAGCCTCAGTCTTGATTGCATCCTGTGCCTGCTTCTTGGTACCAACGAAAAGGATGGTGCCGCCGTTTGCAGCGATATCAGATACTGCATTGTAAGCCTCGTCTACCTTACCTACAGATTTCTGTAAGTCGATGATGTAGATACCGTTACGCTCGGTGTAGATGTACGGAGCCATTTTCGGGTTCCATCTTCTGGTCTGATGTCCGAAATGAACACCTGCCTCTAACAGCTGCTTCATAGAAATAACGCTCATGTTTGTTTCCTCCATTTGGTTTTTTACTTCCGTCTGCGTCTCGCACTTCCTCTGGGACCATAAGGCACCACCATCAGAATCAGCAGACGTGTTTTTTGTCAGCCCCACTAGCATACCATAACTGTCAGAGTTTGACAAGGGCTTTTTCTTTGAAATCTGCCTGAAATTTGCCATGGCACATTCTTTTTTATAGTTCGCGTATCGGAAACCAAAAAGGAAGAGGCAGATTCTGCATCTGTTTCTTCCTTTTCTATATGCTATATTCTCATGACCCGCTATTTGGATGTTTTGATGTTCTTCAGTTCATCAAAGACTACATCGTTCAGTACCTTAATGTAGGTTCCCTTCATGCCGGAAGATCTTGACTCAATAACACCGGCACTCTCGAACTTGCGGAGTGCATTTACGATAACGGAGCGGGTGATTCCCACACGGTCCGCGATTTTACTTGCTACCAGAATTCCCTCGTTTCCATCCAGTTCCTCAAAAATATGGGTAATGGCTTCCAGTTCGGAGAAGGATAAGGTACTGATGGCTGATTTGACGATCTGGACTTTTCGGGTCTCTTCCGCGTTTTCCTCATTTACGGAACGCATCATCTCCAGTCCGACTACCGTGGTACCGTACTCGCTTAAGATGATGTCATCGATGTCGTACTGTTCATCGCATTTATAAATGAATAAGGTTCCCAGGCGCTCACCCGCAATGTCAATCGGAGTGATGATGGCCTGATACTTCTTTACGTTCTCCTCTGCGAAACCTAGTGTCGCAAGGTTAACGTTCTCTTTTGTGGAGAGGATGCTGAGCAGGCGCTCATTCAGCATACGGTCTACAAAACCGCCCACCTGATCCTCAATCAATTCCTCAATTTCATCGACTCCGGGGCAAAGACCCACGCCGAGAACCTTTCCTTTCTTACTGATCACCAAAATATTGGATAACAGGATCTCGCTCAGGACTTTACAGATGTCGTTGAATACCACTTTATGGGAATTGTTATTATGCAGTAACTTATTGATTTTTCTGGTCTTATCAAGAAGCTGTACACTCATTTCAAAAAACCTCCTCAATTAATTGATATTCGCTTCCACAACCTTCTCCAATATCTAAATATTAGCACGATTTTGAATGAATAACAAGAGTTTTTTGAAATTTTCAATTAATTTAATCATTCGGCTGTTTTTCTTTGATATTTGTTGTATAACCGCACTGTTCATTGGAACAGAGGAGCTTGCTGCCCTTCTCTACCATGTAGCTGCCGCATTTCGGGCAACGCTCAGCAGATGGCTTCTGCCAGGACATGAAATCACACTCCGGATTATTCTCACAGCCGTAATAACGTCTTCCCTTCTTGGTCTTCTTGATAACAATATCTTTTCCGCACTTCGGACATGCTACTCCGATCTTCTCCAGATACGGCTTGGTGTTCTTGCAGTCCGGGAATCCCGGGCAGGCCAGGAATTTGCCGTGCGGGCCGTATTTGACTACCATATTCCGTCCACATACATCGCAGATGACGTCGGATACTTCATCCGCGATCTTCACAGACTCCAGCGTCTTCTCTGCGGTTGCCACAGCCTGATCCAGATCCGGGTAGAAATTCTCGATGATGGTCTTCCACTTCACGGTTCCGTCTGCGACCTTATCCAGCAAAAGCTCCATATTTGCGGTAAAGCTCAGATCCACAATGCTCGGGAAGCACTTCTTCATAATGCCGTTGACTGCCTCACCAAGCTCCGTAACATACAGGTTCTTGTTTTCTTTGGTCACATAGCGTCTCGCCAGAATCGTTGTGATGGTCGGCGCGTAGGTACTCGGACGTCCAATGCCCTGTTCCTCCATGGCCTTAACCAGGGATGCCTCCGTATAATGCGCCGGCGGCTGGGTAAAATGCTGGCTCGGCTTTAACTCCGAAAGAGTCAGCACATCGCCGGCTTCCAGCTTACCGAGAAGCGCGTTGCCCGTCTCCTTGTCATCTTCCTGCACATAGACGGACATAAAGCCGTCGAAGGACAGTTTGGATGCTGACAGGGTAAAGATATAATTTCCTGCCATCACCTTCACGGAGGTCGTCGTATACACTGCCGGCTGCATGCGGCTTGCGGTGAAACGTTTCCAGATCAGCTGGTATAAGCGGAACTGGTCACGCTGCAGGGAGTCCTTGACCATGGTCGGGGTCCGGGTAATGTCTGTCGGACGGATAGCCTCATGCGCGTCCTGGATCTTTCCGGCTGATTTCTTGGTCTGATCCTGCTGCAGCACATAGTCCGCACCGAAGGTGTGCTCCACATAAGCACGTGCTGCCGCATCGGCCTCGTCCGCGATTCGGGTGGAATCCGTACGCAGGTAGGTGATCAGGCCCACGGTGCCCTGTCCCTTGACATCCACGCCCTCGTAAAGCTGCTGGGCGATCCTCATGGTCTTCTGAGTGGAGAAATTCAGCACCTTGGAAGCTTCCTGCTGCAGGGTACTGGTGGTGAACGGGATCGGCGGCTTCTTGCTGCGCTCTCCGTACTTTACATCTTCCACCACATAATCCTTTCCCTCCAGCTCGGCCAGGATCTGGTCCAACTCTTCTTTTTTATGAATGGCGATTTTTTCATCGCGCGTGCCGTAAAACTTTGCATTTAAAGTCTTTTTGCTTCCCTTCTGGGAAAAATCTGCCTCGAGATTCCAGTATTCCTCCGGGATAAAAGCCTCAATCTCGGCTTCGCGGTCACAGATCATGCGGAGCGCCACTGACTGTACACGTCCGGCACTTAAACCACGCTTTACTTTGGCCCATAATAACGGGCTGATGCGGTAACCCACCATGCGGTCCAGCATACGGCGTGTCTGCTGCGCATCAACCAGATGCATATCAATCGTGCGCGGTGCTTTTAAAGACGCTTTTACCGCATTTTTCGTGATTTCATTAAAGCTGATCCGGTAAACCTTTTTATCCTTTGCCTCATCCAGCTTCAGCGCTTTCATCAGGTGCCAGGAAATGGCCTCTCCCTCACGGTCCGGGTCCGTTGCGAGATAGATCTTGTCTGCTTTCTTCACTTCTTTTCGAAGCTTTGCCAGAATATCTCCTTTTCCGCGAATCGTAATATATTTTGGTTCATAATCATGCTCAGCGTCAAATCCGAGGCTGCTCTTTGGTAAATCTCTCACATGTCCGTTGGAAGCATCCACTTCATAGGTGGAGCCAAGGAATTTCTTGATGGTCTTAACCTTGGCCGGTGACTCCACAATCACTAAATTATTTGCCATAACTACTCCTAATACCGGATCTCTCAAAACCGTTCTGACGGCTTTCAGATCTTTTTTCCATAATAATGATTCGCTGTGCGAAACACATAGCCCTGCAGCTCCAGCTCCAGCAAAATCCCCATACATTCGCTGATGCTCATCCTGCACCGGTCCGAAATCTCTTCCAGATGTTTCGCCTTGAAATCTAGGCAAGCATACACCATTTTTTCTGGCTTTGCAAGTGCATTTGCATTTTTTTCATGAATAATTAACCTTTTCTCGCACTTTACACCCAGGTATTCCAGGATATCATTTGGTGAAATTGCCATATGTGCCCCCTGCTGGATCAGTCGGTTGCAGCCCCCGCTTAAGTGATCCGTAATTCTTCCCGGAACGGCAAATATTTCTTTTCCCTGTTCCAGTCCCAGCTCTGCCGTGATCAGGGAACCGCTTTTCTCTTTCGCCTCCACCACCAGAACAGCGTCCGAAAGTCCGCTGATTATACGGTTGCGCATCGGAAAATGCATCGGGATCGGTCCCGAATCCAACGGAAATTCAGAAATAACACCCCCGTGCGAGAGCATCTGTCCATACAGCTTATAATGTGCCGTTGGATAACAGATATTTACGCCGCAGCCTAAAATCCCATAGGTATCTGCTCCTGCCTTTAAGGCGCCGCGATGGGCCGCGCCGTCAATCCCAATGGCAAGACCGCTGATGATCTGTACCCTCTCCTTTGCAAGCATCTCCGCAAATGCAGATGCCAGCTGGCTCCCATATTCCGAGCATCCGCGGGCTCCTACCACTGCCACCGCCGGAAGCTTTGGATCCGGCAGCTTTCCGCGCACATAAAGTGCCATCGGATAGCCATGGATATGTAAAAGCCGCTCCGGATATTCCGGATCCAGAGGCGTAACAAAACGGATTTTTCGCTCTGCTAGCTTTTCGTACTCCTCCAGATATTCTGAGCGTCTCTTTTTCCCCTCACAGAGTGCCTTAAGCTGGGCTTCCCTCAGGATACCGCTCTCTCTGATCGCTGTTTCT
>ERZ773216.556-NODE-556-length-51676-cov-5.962883_pt1 | contig 51676 bp, 32 predicted proteins | sample MGYA00511259_ERZ773216 | MGnify/ENA primary metagenome ERZ773216 (study PRJEB29015, sample SAMEA2737764) | human gut metagenome | biome: human gut; feature: human-associated habitat; material: faeces | place: China | collected 2012 ... | reverse complement strand
TGTCCCTTGACCCTGCAAGGGGCAGACGAAAAGGGACGAAGTCCCCCCTTGACCCCTTCGCGCGATTGGGTTGGTCACACTTTCATGCTCCTTCCGCGTGCAGCTTTTGGTGGCTTCGCCTAAGCCCTTGTTTGCTTCCCCAACTTTCCGTGAAGAACCTTTTAATTTACCTTCTGCGCTTCGGGCGGTGCGTTCCAATCAGCAGGAACGCCATCACGCCTGCCGCAATGCCGCCGTACAGCTTGAGCTCGTGGCTCCAGCCGTATCCGGCAATCACCGCTTTTGCCTGCTGGCGCTGACCAAAGCTCAGTTCCTTCCCCAGCAAATCGGACAGGGAAACATGCCCCAAGCCCGGCAAATCAACGCCGCCATCAATCAGCGCATTCAGCGAGAAGTTAAATTCACCGACACCGGGCAGGTTGCCGTCCACATGAATCGCCATCATATCCTTCACCGTGTCAGGGTCAATGTCGTGACCCACGGCGGTGCGGAAAACGGGGTTCAGCACGCGGTAGTAGTCGCTGGTTTCAAACGTATCAGCGGCATAAAAGCCCAGCGCGCACGCCAGCACGCCCAGAATCAGGATAAGCGCAAATAGTTTTCTCATTTGCTTTATTCCTTATCTGTTGGGCATGTTATAGCGGGACATGAAGTCCTTCTTGATGGCTTCCAGTTTCGCCTGATCCTGCGCGCGCTGCGTGCGGGCGCTCTCCTGAATCTTCTTCGTTTCGTCCAGCCCCGTCATAATGGTGCGCCAAGTGGTTTCCAGCGTATCCGCCTTGATAGAACTGCCAGAGGCAAGGCGCGTGGTGATTTTCGCCTGCTCCACCGTGTTGCGGGCGTTCTTCAGCAGCATTTCGTTCGTCCGCTCATCCAATGCGGAAATAGCATCCGCCTGAATCTTCTGCCGCTTGAGCATAATCGCCTGCGCAAGCGCCTGCTTAAAAACAGGCAGTGTGACGATAAACGCCGAGTTAATCTTGCGGACAAGGTTCATGTTGCTAAACTGAATCGTCTTAATCATGGGGATGGACTGCAAAGCGACGCTCTCCGCCGTGCGCAGGTCCTGCGTGCGCTGCTCCAGCATCGCCAGCGCCTGCTGAAGCGACTGCAATTCAAACGTGATGGACTGGTCGCCCGTTGCTTCCATCTGCTGCTGAAGCTGGGTCATGTAGTTCTGAATTTCCTGACAGCCCTGATCGCCCGCGACAATGTACTTCTCCAGCTCGTGGAAGTAGCCCACGTTGGCTTGGAACATCGTCTCCAGCTTTTGATTCGACTGCTTGATTTCCCCCTCATACTGCTTCAGCTGGACGTAGATTTTGTCCACCTCGTTGCCCATCGTGTTGTACTTCGCCAGAATCTTGTCCAGCTGCTTGCGCAGGTTTCCGAACAGCTTGCCAAACAGCGACGGGTTTTCACGAATCTCGTTGATATCAAACTGATCCATGATTTTCGCCAGCGAATTGAGCATCTTGCTGGATTCATCCAGCTGGCTCATGTTCATGCTGCGCAGGACAACATCCGATGCCTTGGAGATTTCTTCCGCCGAGTGGCTGCCGAAGGTAACAATCGTGTTCAAGTCGTTGACGTCGATGCCGGCGGTCAGCGACTCGATTTCAGGCGAATGCGCAAGCTGCTTCTGCGTCGCCTGCTGATCCGCAATGATGTCATAGGGCTGCACTTCCATCAGCGCCGTTTCCGGCTTGGCGGCGACGGCCGTGGTCGGTGCGCCTGCGGGACGGTTGAAATTCATTGCCATTGTCAGTTACCTCTTTTCAGTATGTTTTCAAGCCACGAACGTTTGACTGGGGTCAGTGCGTTAAAATCCGGCACTTGCAAATCGTAGACGTATTCGCCGATTTGGTGCTCCACCGGATAATTCCCATTGAGGTAGCGCTCAATCGTCTGATACCCGGTCGGGACAAAGAGCGCAATGTCAAAGCCCACCAGATTCAGGAATGTCATCAGGATTGCATCCTCCAGCGAACACGGCTGTTCGCCCGTACACAGCACGACCATCTTGGGATTCTTCTTCGCAAAATCGAAACTTTGCAGCCGCCGGACGATATCGCGGTTCATGTTCAGCACCGTCGCCAGCACCGTGTATTCCGTGCCGTTGGTGAACGTGCCTTTGATTATCCGCTCATCCAGCATCAGCTGCACCTTGTCAAACATATGCTCCTGCAGTTCTTCGCGCAGCAGAGCGAACGGATATTGGCGGTCTGCCTTGATTTCCTCGCGCTTCAGCCTGCCGTTTCGCAGCGTTTTCACCGCCAGCGGCTGAAACTGGTTGGCTGCGCCGGTTACAACATAGGGCAGCGAGGGAATCAGCATCGTGTCATCTCCCAGCAGAAGTTTGATTTTCTGCCAGTATGCCTCCACCTTGCCGTCCTCCACGCCGGAAACCTTTGCATACACCACGGGCATGTTGACCACTTGATTCACCGTGCTGAAATTCACGCGGTATTTGAGTTCCTGACTCCAGAGGATGAACACCTCGTCGTAGGTGGTTTGCAGCGTAATCGCGTCCGCCCGCGAGAATTGACGATTGCGGTAAATGCCCGAATCGGTGTAGAGAATCGACGTTAAGTCCTGCTCGGCGTTCGAAGCCATTGTGCGCATCTGCACGCTGCCGCCGTCACGCGGGAATTTCGGCACGGGCATGGAGTCCTTGCCCGTCAATTCCAGCAGCTGGTCGCTCTGCACGGTGCACGGGCGGCTCAAATCGCACGCGAGAATCAGGATATCCACGGGGAGCTGGGCAAGGTACTGCACAAACAGTGCGTCATGCTGATTTCTGCACCCGCCCATCAGCACAAAGCACGGAATTTCGCTGCCCTTGTAGCCCTGAAACAGCGCCGCCTGATACTGCCGAATCCAGCAAAGCAGATACACGGCGGAAATCAGGAGGCGATTCAGGTTCGGTTCGGCTTTTGCCGCCGCCATCATCGTCCGGACGAACGCCTGCTGCATCAGCCGCTGCAGCTCCACGTTCGCACACGCGGGCAGATTCCCGGCAATGTCGATTATCAGCTCCTCCTGCGAGCGGTACGGGTGACGGCGGATTTGCGCCGCTTCCTCCGGGCCGGGCAGGGATAATCCGTCGTCGACAATGGCGATTCTGCGCCCCGTGCTGCGGAACTTCTGGTAGAACTGGAACAGATCGCTGATGTACGTCTGCTTATCCGGCACGCCTTTTAAGCGGATGAACGCATGGTAGAACAGGCGGAAGTCGTCGCCGCGTTCCGCAATGGGGGTCAGGATTTCCTCATAGGATGCTTCCTTCATCCACGCATTCGTGCACGCCATCCGCGACGGCTTCGGGAAGTATGTTTCCGGGTCGCGCCGCTGCGGCACAGCGGGTGGCGTTGTCCGCATCGGCTGGTTCAGCGCTATCGCCGGACGCGGCACAGCGGGGGCAGGCTGGCGCATCGGCTGCGCGGATGGCACCGGGCGCGGCGCAGGCTGCGCCGGCGGGCGCATGTTTCCCGCCGCTGCCGCCGCCATTTCCTTGCGGAACTGCTTGAGTGTGAAATCCTTCGCGAAGGGCATCCCCTGCACGCTCAGCAGCTGCGACCATGCCGAGGCTGCATCCTGCTTCAAGTACGCCGCGTCGCCCTGCGGCTCCAGCAGCAGTATGTCCGTCCCCATCATCGACAAAATGCGCAGGAGAATCAGCTCATGCGCCGTAACCGCATTGCATTCGTAGAGAATGCGGGGCGGATTGTCGTCGCCCAGGAAGGGCATCAGGCGCTCGAATTTGTAGTACAGCCAGCACATCACCTTCATGTAGATGTTCCGGATGATGCTGTCCGTTTTTCCCTTCCGCTTCAATTCATCCATCTGGTCGCACATTGCTTCGGCAAACGAAACGCGATTTGCCTGACTCATGCGCGGCATCCACTTCTGCAGCGCTTGGGTAATGAACGCCGGATTCGGTTCAAACGCGCTGCCCAGCATTTCCGTCAGGTAACTCAGCTGCCGCTCATCCGGATTGCCGATTTGCCCCTCAATGATAACACCCTTTGCGCGCGCCGCTTCGTGGTAGCACCAGAGAAAATCCTTGATTTCCGGGCTCCATTGGCACAGGCGCACAAAGTATACCCCCGGCGCATTTCCCCTTTGGCGCATGGGCAGGAGCAAATCAGAAAGGTTGCTTGCGTTGATTCTGTTAGCCATGGCTGCCTCGTTCATAGCGGCTCATTTTATACTTGTTCATCACAAATCCCAGCACCGAGCCGATCATGCCACCCACGATATGCGCCATCTGCGAGATGTTATCCGCCGTGAAAAGCCCTTGATACGCCTGCTGCCCGATGTAAATCGCGGCAACAAGAATGAACGAAAGCGGAATCGTATGCTCTTCCGTGATGGTAATGGATGAGAGCAGAATCATCGCGAACACGATGCCGCTCGCCCCCAGCAGGCGAATGTTCGGGAAGAAAATCAGGTTCGCAAGCCCCGTCGCCAGCGCCGTCACCAGCATGATGAACACCATGTTGGACGTGCCGTACTTTTCCTCCAGCATCGGCCCCAGAATCAGGATATACATCATGTTGCCCATCAGGTGATTCCAGTTTGCGTGGCCAAAGACGTGGCAGACGCAGCGCAGATACGCCAGCGGATCGAGAAACGAGGAACGATAGACGCTGAACACAGCCCGATTGCTTGCCCCTTTTGTCAGGACATTCAGCAGCTGCACCGCAAAGCAAATCAGGACAAAGGACAAGATAGCGGGGGCGTTGTAACTAATCCGAAGACGTTTGCTGTTCTTCATGCTCCTATTTTCCTCCGCAGACGCGCTGTATTTTGAAAAAAAGAGGAGGAAACGGGGTACGTCTCTTCCTCTGTCAGGCTATTTCCGCACCGTTATACATTCACGCCGAAGTTGATGCAGAGTGCTTCAAGTCCGCCCTGGAAACCGCTGCCGATGGCATTGAACTTCCATTCACCGTTGTGACGGTAGATTTCCGCAACAACAATCGCCGTTTCAATGGAGAAATCCTCCTCCAAATCGTAGCGAATCAGCTCCATGCCCGTGGATTCATCCACAACGCGGACGTACGCATTGCTGACCTGCCCGAAGTTCTGACGGCGCTCAGCGGCGTCGTAGATGGTCACGGTGAAGTCAATCTTCTCCACGTTCGCCGGAATAGTGGCGAGGTCAACGAAAATCGTCTCGTCGTCGCCCTCCCCAGCGCCGGTTCTGTTGTCGCCGCCGTACCGTACTGCGCCGGATGGATCAGCCGGATTGCTGTAAAACACAAAGTTCGAATCGTTCGCAACCTTGCCATTTGCGCCCAGCAGAAATGCAGAGGCATCCAAGTCAAAGTCATGTCCGCCGTCGTAGCGGTTCACGTCCCAGCCCAAGCCGACCATGATTTTGCTCAAGCCGGGGTTGCCCTTCGTCAAATCAACCTTCTGACCCTTCTTCAAATTCACTGCCATGATAATTCCTCCTTTTTATCGTCCGATGTCAGGCCTTCTCTTTCAAGCAGCGCGCCGTTCACCGGAGAACATCATTCTGCTTTCATTATACACCTTTATTTCCATTTTTTCAAGCAATTCAACAGCCATTCCGAAAAAAGAACGACGCAAAAAACGGGCAGGCATATGTGCCTGCCCGGAGAAAATTCGCGTCCAACGCGCCGCCGCGTTGTGCGGTGCTGCCTATACCCGATTATCCTTCCGCTCTTCCCGTCCCGCTGTGATCCGTCGCGAACGTGACCTCTTTCACCTGCTTTTTCCTTGAATGCAGGCGTTTTTCCGCCAGAAGCCGCGCAAATTCGCCCTCGTCAATCGGCAGGGACACGGGCTTGCCTGTCCACGAGGAAAGGTGCATGGCGTTGGACAGCATCAACGCGCGGATACCCTCCGCCCCGTCCGCCACCAGCGGCGCGCCGTGCAGGATATGCGCCGCAAAAGCGTTCAGCACACCGACGTGCTGCGGATTTTCTCCGTCCAGCGGCAAAATCTCCACCTGCACCTCAGCGTGAGGATATGCGGATGCGCTTCGGCGGTAATAGGCGGATTCGCTCTGCGGCAAGCGCCATAGCGTCAGCTGACCGTTTTCGCAGACGACTTTGCCGCGGTCACAGGCGATTTCCAGCCGATTCGTGCCGGGCAGCTCCCCGGTAGAGGCGATAAAAACGCCCGTCGCGCCGCCCGGAAATTCCAGATAGGCGGTCACGTCGTCCTCCACCTCAATGTCGTGCCATTTGCCCTCGTGGCAGAACGCGCGCACCGTCGTCGGCAGTCCGCAGAGCCATTGCAGCAAATCCAGCTGATGCGGGCATTGGTTGAGCAGCACGCCGCCGCCCTCGCCCGTCCACGTTGCGCGCCAAGCCCCAGAATCGTAATACGCCTGTGAACGATACCAATCCGTCACCACCCACGTCACACGCTTCAGCGCGCCTAACTCGCCGGAATCCAGCAGCGCTTTCAGGCGGCGGTAGACGCAGTTCGTGCGCTGGTTGAACATGAGCGCATACGTCCTGCCTGTCTCCTGTGCGGCGGCGATGACCGGGTGCAGCTGCGCCGTGTAAACACCCGCGGGCTTCTCGCTCAGGACATGAAGCCCTGCCCGGAGTGCCGCCTCCGCAAGCGGCGGATGCAGCTCGTGCGGCGTGGCAATCAGCACGGCGTCGCACGCATGGGCGCGGATGAGCGACATGCCGTCGGCATAGATGCCCGTTCCGGCGGGGAGCGTCTGCTGCGCCCAGTCACGGCGGTCTTGGCGCGGATCAGCAACGCAGGTCAGCGCAATTTCCGGCGTTTGCCCGGACAGGATGAGCCGGCAGTGCTCCGATCCCATGTTGCCAATGCCGATAATACCGAGGCGAATCTTCTCCACGCTGATTTCCTCCTTGGAATAGGTTATACTAATTCGATTCTAAAACATGGCATCGAGCATAGCAGATTTTTCGTTCCGGCAAAGCTGAGTGAAGCGAGGCGTACTGGAGGTACGCGCGAGCGGAACGAAGCAAAGCCGGGGGCGGAAAAGATGCTGTGCGAATGACATGCTTTAGATGAGAATTAGTATTACTTTCTCGTGCTTCCAAAGCTGCCGGAAACGTCGATGGCAGCATCCACTTCGTCCTTGCGGCGGGATGTCCTGCGTTTTTCATTCAGCAGCTTCAAGAACAGTTCTTCGTCAATAGGCAGCGAAACGGTCTGATTCGTCCACGAAGAAAGGTGCATGGCGTTGGACAGCATCAGCCCGCGGATACCCTCGCGCCCGTCGGCAACAAGCGGCGTACCGTGCAGGATGTGCGCTGCGAAGGCGTTCAACACGCCCGCGTGCTGCGGATTTTCGCCGTCTGTCTGCACAATTTCGTGCTGAACATCCGGTACGCCGAACGGCTCCTTGCACACGGGGCACCAGTCGCGTTCATCCACGCTGAGCGTATCCAGCGTCAATTGGTCGTTCTCGATGCGAATCCGCGCGCGCGTTCCGATGATTTCCAGCCGGTTTTCGCCCAGCGCGTCCCCCGTTGATGCAATGAACGTGCCCGTTGCACCGTTTGCAAATTCCAGATAAGCGGTCACGTCGTCCTCCACCTCGATGTCGTGCCATTTCCCCTCATGGCAGGCGGCGCGCACCCGCACGGGCAGCCCGCAGAGCCATTGCAGCAAATCCAACTGATGCGGGCATTGATTGAGCAGCACACCGCCGCCCTCGCCATCCCACGTTGCGCGCCACGCCCCGGCATCGTAGTAGCTTTGCGTGCGATACCAGTCCGTCACAACCCAGATCATGCGCTTGATTTCACCCAGTGCGCCGCTGTCAATCAGTTCCTTCGCCTTGCGGTAGACGCAGTTCGTGCGCTGGTTGAACATCATGCCAAAGGTCAGTTCGGGATGCTTATCCGCCTCCGCGATCATGTCCCGCACCTGCAAGGTGTACACGCCCGCCGGCTTTTCGCACAGGACATGCTTTCCATGGCGGAACGCCTCAATCGCCAGCGTCGGATGCTGATAGTGCGGCGTTGCAATCAGCACTGCGTCGCAGGTATCGGACGCAATCAAATCGCTGCCCTCGCAGAAAACCGCAGCGTCCGGCACGGTTGCGCGAATCCACTCTCGGCGGCTTTCCTTGCGGTCTGCCATGGCGGTCAGCTGCACTTCAGGGCATTTGCCGCTCAGGATGTTGTGGGTATGCAGGCTGGCAATGCCGCCCGCACCAATGATTCCAAGTCGAAGCATACCGAAACACTCCCATCATAGAGCCAAGCAGACTCTTTGTCAATTTAAATCAGGAAAAAACAGAAATATCAGGAGGGTTATTCCGAAAAAAAGGACTGCGTCCAAGACGCAGCCCCCTTTTTGTGAAGTTTGCGTGCGCTTATTACTTCTGCGCCATCGGATAGAAGCCACGGTATGCGCCATCCTTGTATGCCTGACGCTGCTCGTCGATAATCTGCTGACCGCCGGCGGAAAGGATTTCGTTGGTGTACTTATCCCACGTTGCGTCGAAATCTTCCGGCTTGCAGGTCACAACCTGAACCAGCAGTTCCGCTTCCTTGGAGATGATGGTCGTGCCATAGTCAATGCGGGACTGGATGGTACGGGTGAAGCTGACAGGTTCGTAAGCGCCGTCATTGGAAATCACAAGGCTGTCCGCCACAACGTCTTCGTAGCCGGGGAAGCCCATAGCGGTCGCGGCGTAGTTCAGCTCGTCAGAGCCGTAGTAGAAGCCGTTGCAAATCGGCGCGCCGTCGGTCGCGTGCATCTTGTGCGCGTCGTCGGTGTCGTTGATGTTCTTCAGGTCGGTCGGAATGTTGTTTTCGTTGACGGTGGTGTAGTTGTAGCCCATTTCGCCGTTCTGGAGCGCGTACAGGGATTCCGGCTTGCACATCCAGTTCAGGTACTTAATCGCAGCCACGGCAACCTTTTCATCCACGGACGCGGGGATGAAAATCGCCTGACCAGCGGCGGTGTAGGTTTCATGCGGGGTCGTGCCGGCTTCGGGCTTGAAGGGGTCGCAGGCAATCCAGCTCGCGCCGGGAACGTTCTTCGCCAAATCCTGCGCGTAGGACTTTTCCATGCGCCACGGTGCATCCCAGTTGCCAACCCAGAAGCCGTCATAGCCGTTCACGCGGTCGCTGTCGGTCTGCTTGCTGTTCTCGATGCCGAAGTAATCGGAAACGAGACCTTCGTTGAAGAACTTGTTCATCCAGCGCAGCGCTTCCTTCGCGCCGGGCAGCATGTAGTGGAACTTGAAGTTCGCCACCCAGTCTTCCTCGGTAATCTGGCTGTAATCAAGGAAGGCATCCATCTGGTAAATCCAGCCGTAGAAGGGGTCGGCCGCGTACAGGTCGGAGGAATACGGAACGGTGTTCTCGCCGCCCAGCTTCTGCTCCTTCACCGCCTTCAGGTAAGCATACAGCTGCTCCACGTTCGTGGGAACTTCCATGCCCAGCTTTTCCAGCCAGTCCTTGCGGATGAACATGCTCTGCGTCGCGACGACGATGCGGCGCGCGGGCAGGTAATACTGCTCTTTGCCGTCGCCCACGTCATACTGACCGTACTGCAGCACTTCGTCGCCGAGGAATGCCGTCAGTTCCTGACCGTATTCAGCCAGCAGGTCATCCAGCGGCATGATGCCGCCCATGTCAATGTACTGCTGCACCAAATCCGTGCCGTAGGTCATGCAGATGTCCGGCGCGGTGCCGCCCGCCAGACGGGTGGAGAGGATCGTGCCTTCCTCCCAGCGGGAAACAGGAATCCAGTTAATCTTGATGTGGTTCGGGTCGCCAAAGTTTTCCTGAATGTAGCGCAGCTGCCAGCAGTCCTCCACGTTGAAACCCGCAATGGAGCGGTCGTACATTTCGACGTTAAGCGTTACCCAATCGTCATCCGCCGCCAGTGCCGTCAGCGGAAGCGCCGTCAGCAGCAGGCACAGCGTGCAAACCAGAGCCAGAAACTTTTTCATAAGGGTACTCCTTTCTATCTTGAACGGCTTTTGCCGCCCGTTCCAATGGGAATGTGGGGGGATGATACTAATTCGATTCTAAAACATGGCATCGAGCATAGCAGATTTTTCGTTCCGGCAAAGCTGAGTGAAGCGAGGCGTACTGGAGGTACGCGCGAGCGGAACGAAGCAAAGCCGGGGCGAAAAAGATGCTGTGCGAATGTCATGGTTTAGATGAGAATTAGTATTAGCCCTTGACTGCGCCCATCGTAACACCCGCCACGAAGTAGCGCTGCACAAACGGGTACACAATCAGGATGGGGAGCGTCGCGAAAATGATGGTTGCGGACTGAATGGATTCGGACACGTTGGTGCTCAGGTCATTCGAGCTGCCCTCCGCGACGGCGACTTCCACCGACTGGCTGCCCTTGATGAGGTTGTACAGCTTGAGCTGCAAGGGCTGCAGGTCGCGCGAGGTGATGTAGTACAGCGCATCGTTGAAGCTGTTCCATTTGCCGACTGCGTAAAACAGGGAAAGCGTCGCCAGCGAGGAGAAGCTCAGCGGCAGGAAGATGCGGGTGAGGACTTGGAAATCCGTCGCACCGTCAATCGACGCCGCCTCCACCAGCTCATACGGCAGGGAAGAAAAGAAATTCTTCAGGATGATGACGTTGAACGTGGAAATCAGCCCCGGAATAATCAGCGACCACATGCTGTCAAGCATGTGGAATTCCTTCACGTTCAGGTAAATCGGAATCGTGCCGCCGGAGAAGTACATGGTAAAGACGATGAAGAACATGATGACGCGCTGCCCCTTGAGGCGACGCATGGACAGCGGAAACGCCACCAGAATCGTCATTACCATCGCCAGCACGGTGTAGATTACCGTCAGTTCGATGGTATAGAGCAGGCTGTGCCACATCGAATTGTCGCTGACGATGAGCTTGTAGGCATCGACGTTGAATTCCACCGGCCAGAACGACACTGCACCGCGCAGAATCGCAGACTTGGAGGACATTGACATGGCAATGACGTTGATGAACGGCAGCGTGCAGATCAGCACGAAGAGCATCATCACGATGATGAGGATAATCTGCCCTACACCGAGTTTCTTCTTCTTCTCAGGGCAAATATGCGCCTGTGTGGAAATCGCAGTCATGACAAATCCTCCCCTCTTACCAAATACTCTGTTCGTCGAACAGGCGGGAAACGGTGTTTGCGCCCGTAATCAGCACCAAGCCCACGATGGACTGGAACAGACCAATGGCGGTTGCGCGGGCGAACTGGCTGTTGGTAATGCCGGCGCGGTAAACGAAGGTGGAAATGACGTCGCAGTAGTCCTTGACCTTGGTATTGCCGATGATAAACGGGCGGTCAAAGCCGATGGACATCATACGCCCGATGTTCATAATCAGCAGAACGACGATGGTGGAACGGATGCCGGGCAAGGTGACATGCCAAATCTGCTGGAGCTTGTTCGCGCCGTCAATGCGCGCCGCTTCAAAGAGGTTCATGTCCAGGCCGGTAATCGCCGCAAGGTAGAGAATCGTGCCCCACCCCATTGACTGCCACACGCCGACCAGCACATAGGTGAACGTCCACGTCGGACCATCCGTCAGGAAAGGAATGTTCTCGGAAATCCAGCCCCAGCGCAGAAGCGTGGAGTTGATGACGCCCGACGTCGGCGCAAAAATCTGCAGCACCATGCCGCCGATGATGACCCACGAGAGGAAATGCGGCAGGTACAGCATCGTCTGCGAAAACTTCTTGAGCATGGGCGTTCGCATTTCGTTGAGCAGGATGGCGAGAATAATCGGGACGGGGAAGCCGAAAAGCAAGTCCAGCCCGTTCAGAATCAGTGTGTTCTTCAGCGCGATGCCAAAGTCGCTCATGCCGAAAACGAACTTGAAGTTGTCCAGCCAAATCCACTTGCTCTTGGCGGGATTGAACATGTTATACTTCTGGAAAGCAATTTGAAGCCCCGCCATCGGCTTGTAGCAGAACAAAATGTACCAGACAATTGGAATCAGCAGCATCAGGTACAGCCGCCAGTCGCGCTGAAGCCAATGCTTCCCGCGCTTGCGGCGCGGACGCACCGATGCAGCGGTTTTCGCGGGATTTGCCATAAGCAAAAACCTCCATTTCTGATGAATTATGGTTTCCACAGGAGTGTAGAAAAGAAACGCTCTTTTGCGGGATGCAAAATTGAATCCACGCAAACACCTGCTGTTTTTTCAGCAGCATCGGCCGACATTTGACCGACACTGCCAACAGGAAACCACGGGGAGACGCTGCACGAGGCAGCCTGTTACGAAAACGTCACGCTCCGTTTCCGTATCGTTACTTTAATTATAGCCGACATAAGTTGCACAATTCAATGTAAATCCTGCTTGAAAATATGTGAATCCTGCTGTATAATCAAAACATCCGAACCCCGAAAGGAGCTGAAGCGATGAAATTTGCGGAAACTATCAACGGCTACAACGCGATGGGGCGCGAGGACGCGGAGTACGAAGCGTGCTATGCCGTAGCAGAGCGCCACACCGTCGGCGGGCTGCATTGCCACGATTTCTACGAATTTTACATCCACTATCATGGCGGCAAGGTCTACTATGTGGACGGCAGCGTGTTTCCGCTGCAAAACAATCAGCTGATTATCATGCCGCCGTTTCGGATGCACGGGCTGGTGGGCGGCAGTTCGCTGCAGAACTACGAGCGCGGCTTCCTGTATCTGCGCCCGGAAACGCTGCGAAAGCTTGGCTTCGGGCAGATTGACCTCCAGCGTTACTTCGACAGCCGCCTGCAGGCCGGAAAATTCTACTATGAACTGCCGCAGGCGGATGCGCTGGCGTGCAAACAGCTGCTGATAGACATCTCCGCACAGCAGGACATGCCGGACGAGATGGTGCAGTTCCGCAATTACGGGTGCATCATCGACTTCATGGTCATGGTCTGCCAAGCCGTGCAGGGAACAACCGCTCCTATTCAGCCAAGCGTTGTCAACGATGTGATTTTCGATGTGCTGCAATACATCAACGACCACTTCACCGAACCGCTGAAGCTGGAGGACATTGCGCGCCGCTTCGCCATCAGCGTATCGTACCTTTCGCACGAGTTTACAAACTACGCCGGGCGCAGCGTCTACGAATACATTCTCTACCGCCGCGTGCAGCTGGCGAAGGAGAATCTGCTGACGGACATGAGCCTGAGTGAAGTAGCCGACCGCAGCGGATTCGGCGATTATTCCGGCTTTCTGCGCAGCTTCCGGCGGATGACGGGCATGGCTCCGAACGCCTACCGCAAGCAGCGCAGCGGCGGACACTAATTGCTGTTTTGTCTGATTAGGACGACAATCTGCCAAATCCGCCGAATTGAAAACAGGATTCGCATAGAAATCTTGATGTCAATGTGCTATCATGCAGATAACGCATCACGCAGCGTTGAGTATTGTAGAAGGAGCGAATGCCATGATTCGGATTGCCATCGTGGGTACGGGCAACATTTCCCACGCCCATGTGGAAGCCTACCTGCGCTTCCCGGAGCGCTGCAAGATTGTGGCGCTGGTGGACATTGTGCCGGAAAAGGCGCAGAAGATGAAGGAGGATTATCACCTGACCGAAGCGGAGGTCTACGACGACCACCAGAAAATCCTTTCACGCAAGGATATTGACTTGGTGGACGTCTGCACGCCGCCGTACGTCCACGCCAGCATTTCCATCAACAGCCTGCGTTCAGGCAAGAACGTCGTCTGCGAAAAGCCGATGGCGGCATCGCTGGAAGAGTGCGACGAAATGCTCCGCGCCCGCGATGAAAGCGGCAAGAAACTCGCGATTATCGCCCAGAACCGCTTCCGCCAGCCCATCAGCAACCTGAAGAAACTGCTGGACAGCGGACTTGCGGGCAAAGTGCTGTGCGCATCCGTCACATCGGCATGGTGGCGCGGTCACTGCTACTACGACCTGTGGTGGCGCGGCACATGGGAGAAGGAGGGCGGCGGCTGCACGCTGAACCACGCCGTCCACCATATTGACATGCTGTGCTGGATGATGGGTCTTCCGCAGGCCGTGACGAGCGTGATGGCGAACGTCGCGCACGACAACGCTGAGGTGGAGGATTTGTCGCTGTCCGTGCTGCAATATCCGGGCGCGCTGGCGCAGCTGACGGCCTCCGTCGTGCATCACGGCGAAGAGCAGGAGCTGGTCTTCCAGTGCGAGAAGGCGAAAGTCGCCGCGCCGTTCAGCGTGTACGCGTCTATCTCCAAACCGAACGGCTTCCCGATTGAAAATACGGAGTTAGAGCAGAAAATCCGCGATTTTGTGGATGCGCAGCCGCAGCTTCCCTACGAGGGGCACGCGGGCGAACTGGAAAACGTCCTCTCCGCGCTGGAAAAGGACACCCTGCCCGCAATTGGCGGCGAGGATGGCCGCCGGACGATTGAGCTGATTACAGCCGTCTACAAGTCAGGCGCAACAAAGCAGACAGTCACGCTGCCGCTGCAAAAGGACGATCCGTTCTACACGGTGGAAGGCATGATGCGCGCCGTGCCGCATTTCTACGAGAAAACCACGTCTGCCGCTTCGCTTGACGGCACGATTACGCTCGGCAGCGATTATCAGCAGAAATAATGGGAGGTCATCACGATGAAAGTATCTGACGGCATGAACTATGCGCCCAAAGGCAAGGCGCAGCCCGTCGTGAAGCCGGGTGAATTTATCTTTTCCGCCGCACACCTTGACCACGGGCACATCTACGGCATGACAAACGGTCTGCTGGAGGCCGGCGGCACGCTGAAGTACGTCTACGACCCCGACCCGAAGAAGGTGGAAGCGTTCGTAAAGGCGTACCCGCAGGTGAAAGTCGCCCGGAGCGAGGAAGAACTGCTTAACGACAAAGAAACGAACATGGTCTGCGGCGCGGCGATTACGAACGAGCGCTGTGCGCTGGGGCTGCGCGCCATGCAGGCGGGCAAGGACTACTTCACCGACAAAGCGCCCTTCACCACCTTGGAGCAGCTGGACAGCGCCAAGAAGATGGTGGCGCAGACGGGCAAGAAGTACATGGTCTATTACGGCGAGCGGCTGCATGTGGAAGGCGCGGTGCTGGCGGGCAACCTGATTGAGCAGGGCGCTATCGGCAAGGTCATCCATGTGGAGGGCTTCGGGCCGCATCGGCTGGGCGCGGCGGGGCGGCCGCAGTGGTTCTTTGAGAAGGAGAAGTACGGCGGCATCCTCTGCGATATCGGCAGCCACCAAATCGAGCAGTATTTGTTCTACGCGGGCGAGGAGGACGGCACCGTCTCCCGCAGCCGCATTGCCAACTACGCGCATCCGCAGTACCCGGAGCTGGATGACTTCGGCGACTGCGCCATCAACGGTGCAAACGGCACGACGTTCTACTTCCGCGTGGACTGGTTCACGCCAGACGGCCTGCGGACGTGGGGCGACGGGCGCACCATCATCATCGGCACGAAGGGGTACATTGAAATCCGCAAGTATGTGGATGTCGGTACGGAGCGCGACGGCGGCAACCATGTGTTCCTCGTCAACGACCAAGGCGAGCAGTACATCAACGCGACCGGCTTGACGGGCTACCCGTTCTTCGGTGATTTGATTCTGGACAGCCTGAACCGCACGGAAAACGCGATGACACAGGCGCACGCCTTCAAGGCGGCGGAACTGTGCCTGATTGCGCAGAAGCAGGCGGAAATGGTGTATCAAGCGAAATAATACTATTTCCGGATGAAAATGCGCAAGCAGATGGCGCAGTTGAATCCGGAAATAGTATAAAGCAAGAAAGCAAGCCCGTCGGCTGCCTGTGATTTGTACAGGCGGTCGGCGGGCTTAGTTGGTTGTATACAATGGAGGTTGTGGACTTTCGCGCCACGGATGAAGAGGTTGGTAATCATGGTGATGCGCTCCGTTTTGTAGGATGATTTAAGCTTGGAAGATTAGGGATTCGAGGTCGACCCACATGGCAGGGCGAACAAGCCCAGAAGCGAATGTGACATCACCATAGAAGAGTGAGCCATCAGTGGAAACATATGCCGCATTCGTCTGGCTATTGCCGGGTGAGCGTAGCCACCACCATCCTGCTGACACTCCATCAGTTGTTTTGTCTCTGGGGTTAGCGTATGCTCCATGTCCAGTCGCATACATTGTCGGTGCTGTACGGGATTTTAAGTTGTTTTTGATGGCACCAATATAATCGCTGTTGTTAATGACACCAAAATAATTATTCGCTTCAATGCAGCTCAGCAAAAACACCTTATCTCTCGTACTATTGCCTCCATTTGTGTTCCATTTGCTATAGCAATTATTTTCTCCGTTGTTAACAGCGGTTGTCAAGATGGAAATTTGCTCTGCCGACGTGAATGCCTTGGAATAGAATGTACTATTCAGCCATGTGCGCAATGTAGATTTTTCCCATGTAACATCATTCCAGATATTGTTGTAAGGTTGAGCATCCAATCCATTCCGACTTATTATAAGCAACCTCTGTTTTTCTCGTTTAAGAATTAACCATTCTATAGATGTACAATTGCTTTCATCTCTTGTTTGGGGATAACGCCCCAACGCAAGGTATTGACCCGGCTGAAGTTTGGCTTTTTTTGGCTGCTTCTAAAATCGCTTCATCAGTCCATTGTTCTCCTGCTTGCTGTTCATCTTGTGCAGTTTTTAGCGCTGCCCGCACTTCTTCTAATATGCTCTTTGCAATTTGCAGTTCTTCTTCCGCTTTTGCTACCGCCGGTTCGGCTAAATGCTGCAACCGTTCTATTGCAGATTGTTCCTTCTCTAAAACCGCAATTTCATTCTGCAATTTTTGCTTCTTTTTCCCACTGAAAATTCCATGGGTTTGCCCTATTTGCTTATTGAGTTCATAAATTTGTGTTTGAATTTTATTTTTCCGCTTTTCCCGCTCTTCGCTCTCTTCTTTTAGTTTATTAAATTCATTTCGCGCTATGCTGCTTTGCTGTTCCGCATCTTTCACCTTTTGTTGCGCTATCAATGCCGGTATTTCCTTTACGGATGCCAATCTGATAATAAGTTTTTCCCGATACGTATCAATACATTGACGCAGCAATTCTGAAGTACTCTTATAATTTTCCAAATCCGTCAGTATTGACAATGCCGACGGATAATCTTTTTCCTGCATTTTAGAAAGCGCAAGTTCATAGTTCTCTTGTTTCTGTTTGATTTGCTCTATTACGTTCTTAAATCGAACGCATTCCACACCATGAGCTATTTTATCGTTAATTTGTTTTGAATAGCCAAGATATAATTGCTTTTCTTGTTCATTTGAAAAGCGTAGTGCTTTTTTCCATGCAGGCTTATCATCAATAGAAGCACCAAGATTAGCAATGTCTTTTTCCTGCGTCAGCTTATGCTCCACCAAAATCTGTGCCACATACGCCGGGGCATACTCCGCATCCACATCCAGCACTTTGTCAATATATTCGCTTGCCTTCTCAAAATCCTCATCTTCCAGATACAGGTACACGCGCTTCATCAGATTGTCCGCTTTGCCGCTCTCCTGCACTTCCTGCACAACGGTTTTCTGCACCACCGTGGCCGCCGTTTCGCCCTTCCCGCACAGCTTCTCCACGCCGCGTACAAGATCCTGCATCCAGCCCAGCTTCGCCATGTCCTGCGCCTGCAAGCCTCGAAATTCCTTGGGCATGTCATACGCATCCAGCCCCTTGAAGCACGGAATCAGCACTTTCCGCTTGTCCGCCTTCATCATCCCGAGGAAGCGGCTCCACTCGTTCTTCACCCAAACCGCATCATAGTATTCGTACGTCGTCCCGAACGCCAGCATCACCTTCGCGGAGGACAGCGCCGCGTAGATGTACGGCTCGTACTGCGTGCCCAACTTGTCCTCCAGCGTAATCCGGCTGAAAAACACCTTTAAACCCTTGGCGGTCAGCGCCTCGTAAACATCCTGCGCCAGCACGCTGTCCTCGGTGCGGCTGCCGTCCTCGGCGGTCTCCTTGTAGCAGATGAACACATCGTAGGGCGTTTCGTTCTGCGCAATCGACAGAATATCCTTCTGGATGCGGTCGATGGTTTTCGCTTCCTCGCGGTAGACCTTCCGCGCGACGGGGTCGGCGTAGTCGCACGCCTGCTCGAAGTTGCTGTCCTCCATGATGGAGGTCGGCAGGGTGCGGTGGCAGGTGGGAATCTTGCTGCCGGTGGCAGGGTCATCCACATACTCGATGCCGTACGCGCACAGGCACAAGCCCCAGTACGCTTCCGCCTCTTCGGGGAACTCCGCCACAATCTGCTCATAGACAGCGGATGCCTTGTCGAACTCGCTGTTCATGCGCAGGCGATTCGCGCGGTTGAACAGGTTGGTTTTCTTCTCACTGTCCGCGCTGGGGATGGTCTGCTTGCTGCCGCAGTATTCGCATTCGCAGACGGTGCTGCCCGGCTCAAAGTCAAGGTCCCCGCCGCACATTTTGCACTTGATAATCATGATTTACTTTCCCGCTTTCTCCTGCTTTGCAATCACTTTGCGCTGCGCCAGCGCCGCCGTCAAGCGCTTGATGGCATCGGGATTCGCCCCTGCCGCCAGCGCATCCACCTGCGCCGCAATCTCCCCGTCGAGGCTCGTGGGCATCGGGTCGGCGAAGCGAATTTCCTCCGCAAGGCGCTTCATGTCCGCATCCCCCGATGCGGCCAGCGCGTTCGCCTTCTGCCGGATGACCTTCCACGCGGCGGTGCTGTCCGCCATGTGCGCTTCGCTCTGCGATACCACCACGCGCGCGGCATCCTTCACCGTCAGGCAGATGCCCGTCACGGCGAAAATCAGTACCTCCGCCAGCACCGTCACCCACGCGGGGCAGAGCGCTGCCAGCCCCATCAGCGCAAAGCCGAGAACGGCCTGTACCGCCAGCGCCACCGCGCCCACCTTGAAAATCGGCCAGCCCAGGATCTTGCTTTCCAAGCCATCCTTGCGGAACGCGGCATAGAACGTCCACGCCGCCAGCAGGAACATCAGCACGGTGCAGATAGCCGCAATCCACCACGATGCCGTCCGGCTGAACGGAATCAGCACCATCAGCACAAGTGCCACCACCAGAAGAATCCCCCAGATTGTCCATGCGTGCTTGCTCAGTTTCATTGCTTAGTCCTCCCGCTTCTTGCCGCAGTTCGGGCAGAATTTGCTGCTGATGTTCGCCTGTCCGCAGGCGCAGTTCCACGTTTCGGGCTTTTTTGCACCGCAATTCGGGCAGAATTTGCTCGTGATGCCCGTCTGCCCGCACGCGCAGTCCCACGCTTCGGGCTTCTTCGCGCCGCATTCCGGGCAGAATTTGCTCGTGATGCCCGCCTTGCCGCAGGTGCACGTCCAGCCCTCGACTGCGGGAGCTTCCGGGGTCAAGGCGCTCTGCATCACCGGCTGAATCGCGTCCTTCGTCATGCCAATGACGCTGCCGACCGCGCCCAGCCCAACGCCTAACTGCATCGCGTCGCTCGCCATGCCGCTGATGCCGCCCGCTGCGCCGCCGTTGCGCATGGCTTCCAGACCCACCTGACGGCTCGTCTCCTGCTGGTAGGTGTAGCCCTTCATGCGCATCTCCTGCGCCTCGGCTTCCGCCTGCATCCGGTAGATGTCCGCCTGCGCCTGACCCGCGATTCGCGCCGCGTCGGCATCGCCCTGCGCGGCAATCATCTTCAGATGGACATCCGCCTTGAGAATTTCCGCCTCTCGCGTTTTCAGGTACAAATCCGCGTGCTGCTGCTTCATGCGGCGGAAATTCGGGTCATCGTCCGGCGTGACGATGTTGCTGACGTAAAATTCCGGCACTTCCAGCCCGTACGATGCCAGTTCCGCGTTGATGGCGTCGCGCAGACCGCGGCTGATGGTGTTGAGATGCTCGTCCAGCTCCAGGACGGAAATGTGGTTGCTCTTGATGATTTTCGCCAGATTCGCCTTCACCTGCGTCATGATGAGCGTGCGGAAGTACCCCAGCCCGTTCTGGTTAAAGACTTCCTCCTGCTTCAGCCCCGCTGCCGTGCCAACGACGCGGATGAGCAGCCGCCGCGCGTCGCTGACCCGCAGGTTAAACGCGCCCGACGCCCCCAGTTCCACATGGATGCCCGTCACCGGGTCAAACATGCCGACTTTGCTCGGCGTGCCCCACTTGATGCCCAGCTGCGTCGTCAGGTTGACGAAGTAGACCTCCGCGCGGAAGGGCGTGCCCTGCGTCGGCAGCTGGTAAATGCTGTTCATCTTGGGGAGCGTTGCGGTTTCCAGCGTGTAGCGTCCCGCCGGAAAGGAATCCAGCGCTTCGCCGTTGCGGAAGAACACGGCTTCCTGACTTTCGTGCACAATCAGCTGCGTTCCCGTGGTGAAATCCGTCAGCGGGTGCTTCCACACAATCGTCTGATTGTCGCCCTCATAGCGGATGACCGCCGGAATGCCCTCCGCGCGCACCTGCGCCTTCTTCACCTCCGCCTGTACGTCGTTCAGCGCACCGCAGACGGGGCAGTCCACCTCATCCACCGTGCTGTCCGCGTTCAGCTGGCAGCCGCACCGATGGCAGCGGAACGACACGGCCTCCCCCACCATCAGCGCCGACTGGCACACCGGGCAGCGGGCATCCGAGCCATCCGCCTGATCAAAAACAACCTGATTGCCGCAGGACGGGCACTTGCGGCTAGCTAACCTTTCGGTTTTGACATCAATGATATTGCCGCACGCGCAGCGGACGCGGCGGCTTGCGAACAGACCCGTGCTGGCCTGCACATACTGGTGGCAGACGGGGCAGGCGATAACGAATTTACTCATAACGGCAGTTCCTCCTCTATCTCATTCCTCATGCTGGAAATTGCGCATGTGAAAGGAAAACATTCCACTTTGATTATACTGCACGTGTACCCGCTTTGCAAGGGGTTACAGGGGGTTTTGCGGGTTTTTGTGCCCGGATGTGACAAAAACGCGGCGGCTTCCGGGGGGAGGGGAAGCGCCGCAAAGGGGTGGGAAATCAAATTGCTTGATGGGAAATCAGAAACTTGGGGATTCAATGTTCACCCACAAAGCAGGGCGGACAGCGCCGGAGTCACTATGGACGTAGTAGTTGCCGATGGAACCGTCGGAGCTCACGAACGCGGCAATGTTCTGACCACTGCCGGGCGACCGCAGCCACCACCACCCAGCAAAATTGCCTTCAGCAGTTTTGTAGGAATTATTTGTAGATGCCCCCTGTGCTCTCGCATACGCCGTCGGTGCTACTCGCGACTTCGTGTTACTGCTGTTATTATACGTTGCGCCAAAATATTTGTTGGCTTCCGCATAACTAAGCAAGAACACCTTATCTTGCGTAGCGTTCCCGCCGCTCGTACTCCACCCACTGTAGCCCTGAGTTTGGCTGTTATTCACACTTGTTGTCAAAATTGCCACCTGCTCAATACCGCTGAATGCCTTGTTGTAAAATGTCCCGTTCAGCCATGTCCGTAGAGTGCAAGTCTCCCATGTAACGCTGGTATCGTCTGTATTATACGGCTGTGCATCCAGCGCGTAGCGGCTAATCAACAGTGCTTTGCTCCCGTCACGCGCCAGCACAAGCCACTCAATCGGTTCTCTGGTGTTTCCTAATGCTGTATGCGGATATGTTCCCAAAGTGACATAGTTCCCTACCACAAACTTTTCTTTGCGTTCTGCTGCTACTGCTGTTGCTGCTGCTATAATATTATCATTTTCTATCAGCAAATCATCAGTGTCCTTATACCCCTTGATGCTAATCAAGATTCTGGCTGCACCTTCGTAATCTTCCGCCGTTAAAAGCTCTTTTCCCAGCAAATAAAGTGTTTCAGTTATTTGTGTCTTTGCGTCGCTATAATCGCCCAATTCTATAAATGCAGCAATCGCTTCCTCATATTGTCCAATCGCGCGCAACGCTTCTGCATTTTTGTAATTGCAGATAGGGGTTATCACTTGCGGAGCAAACCGAACAATCACCACAACAGCAGCAATAGCCATGATTCCCAAAATTATCTTTAGTATTTTCTTTGCCTTAACTTCCCTTACTGCACGCCGAACAATTTTTGCTTCCTGACGCTTTGCTTCCTTTTCCGCCACAAGGCACTCATCAAAGCGCTGTTCTGCTTGCCTGCGCAACTGCGGCACATCCCGGTAGTCATTCAGTTCCGGTTCTGCAAGTTCCTTCATGGCAATTGACCATTTGGCACTGTTTTCTCCCGCATCTTTCATTGCACCAACAGCATTGGCATATAAGCCAGCACGAATAGTCTCTATTGCATTCATGCACTTTTTTGCCTGTTCCTTTGCATCCTTGTACTCCGGAATCGTTAAAAACGCCTTTGCTATCTGTTCCAAATCAGAAACTGAATTTTTATTTTTCCGGTATGCATCAAGCGCTTCAACATAGATTTTCTCCTGCCGCGCCTGTTCTGCCAGTGCAATGCTCTTCCGTCGTGCCTGTTCCGCCAGTGCAAGGCTCTTCTGCCGCGCCTCTTCTGCCAGCGCAAGGCTCTTCTGCCGCGCCTCTTCTGCCAGCGCAAGGCAATTCTGTGCACACGCTTTGCCTTCCGAATCGCCAATCGCCGCAAACATCTCCGCCGCCGCTTTCAGCTGCTTTTCGCTAACGTCGCCGGGTTTGCCGCTGCTCACTGCCTTCTGGAATATGCTTGCATTCTGCTGGCTATCCCGGCGACGGCTGCCAGTCGCGCGGCGGCCGTTGGAGTGCTGGCAGCTGGTCTTATAGCTCGCCAGTTCACGCTCAAGCTGTTCGCGGTTCGCTTTGGGATTCACCGCCATCTCAACAGCACAGTCAAAGGCATAGTCACGAATCTGCGCTGCCACGCGCGGCTTCACCTTCTCGATGTAGCCCGCATAAATCGCCCGTTGCTTGCTGTCCGCAAAGCGCAGCGCCTTCTGCCAATCGGGATTGTCCTCATACAGGAAGGGCGCATCCGCCAGCCCCGATTCCTTGCGGATGCGGAAGGCAACGCACACCTTCGCCGCGTAGGCAGGAGCGTATTTGGGATCAATATCCAGCACACGCTCGATATACTCCTCCGCGCTGTCAAAATCGCCGTCCTCCATGAACAGGTATGTGCGCTCCATCAGGCTGTTAATCCCCGGTGTCATGCCGCCCGCGGCGGTCTGCACCACCTGCCGAACCTTCCCGGATGCTTTCGCCTGATTGCCCGCATTCATCACCTTCTGAATCCCGCGCAGCAAGTCCTGCATGAAGCCGATTTTGCTCATGTCCTGACTTTGCAGCATCGACAGTTCTTCCGGCAGGTCGTACGGATCCATATCCCGATAGCACGGAATCAGCAGCCGCTTGTGGTCGTGCTTCATCAGCGACAGATAGCGGCTCCACTCGTTTTTCACCCACACGGCGTTAAAGTACTCCGGACGGCTGCCGATAACGACCATCACCTTCGCGCTGTTTAGCGCCGCGAAGATGTACGGCTCGTACTGCTGCCCAAGCTTGTCCGCCAGCGTGATGCGGCTGAAGAACACCTTCAAGCCCTGCTCGGTCAGCCCATAATAGACATCCTGCGCCCATTGGCTGTCGCGCGTCCGCTGACCGTTCTCGTCCGTCTCCTTGTAGCAGATGAACACGTCATACGGCTTCTTGTTGGCAGAAATTGCCAGAATTCCCTTCTGGATTTCTGCAATCCGCGCCGCTTCCTCCTGATAGATGCGGCGGCTCTCCTCATCCGGCGCGTTCTCCACCGCCGCGAGATAGTCCGCATCAGCCAGAATCGACGCTACCTGCACGCGATGGCAGGTCGGCACGCGCTTATGCGTCAGCGGGTCTTCGACATACTCAATGCCGAATCGGCTGATGACCGCGCCCCAATGCGCCTCGGCATCGTTTTCGTCCTGGTCCAGCAGCTTTTCGTACGCCGCCAGCGCCTTCTCGAACTCACACTGCTGCCGGAAGTGGTTCGCCCGGTTGTAGCGGTTGAGCTTCTGCTCGTCCTCCGCCTGCGGAATCGTCGATGTGCTGCCTCAGTACTCGCACGTCCCGTACATCGCCCCCGGAATGAAGTCAATGTCCCCGCCGCACATTTTGCACTTGATAATCATGGTGCGTCCCCTTGCTGATAACGTCGCTTGAAATGGAATAATTCGTTACGTCGTGTGTATTTTACCACACTTACAGACATTCGGCAAGGTGAAATGTCGAATTTTATGGAGAATGCTTTCCTCGCTTGAAATACAAAAGCCCGCCTTATAATATAAAGAACCCAACCGTGCCATCTTCTGTCCTCCAAATCAGCGCAGCCCTGTCAAGCAGAAGATTGCGCATAGCACAAGAAGTCTCAGGCAATAATGTGCATTGATGGCATGCGGCATAGTTAAGCCCATATAACCCCTGTCCATTGATACCCGTTGATGTCATGCAAAGCGAGTCGCCAGAGCACCATTCCGCCTCATCAAGCAAGTCATCAATTATCTTCTCCAAATGCTCCGATTTAGCCTGCGCAACAAGACCGCCAAGGCTGCCCTCCACATCAGAAGAAGCTGTGTAAATTAAAATCCCTGCCATATTCTCGCCGCTGGGATATGTTGAATAAATTCTTTCTTTCAGTGATGCCGATTGATAACCGCACATTTTTGCAAGCGAACGAATCAATAAGTGCGAAAAAGTATGAAGCAGCACATACCTTGGCGAAGCATTTTCACAGTGGATTTTGTTTTCTTGAATCCGCTCCATCATTAACTGGTAGATATGCTGGTTTTGCTTTTCCCAATCTGAAACTCTCTCTTCATTTAACCGAATAAAAATTCCTTCGCCATGCATATCAATTGCCGGAAGCCATTGTTGCTGCTTTCGTGAAAAAATTGGTGCTAAGCAAGGGCTATTCATGTCTCCATCCCAGCCTTGCAAACGTGTAAATCCAACCATTGTCACAATTTCTGTCAGGCAATCAACTGCCGTGACACTATCCAGCAGCATATGATACTTTTTCGGAGGAGAAATTCGTCTGGAACTGAAATCCGCATTTTCATCTTCCGTTTCTTCACAAAGTGCGCGGTATTCTTCCTCATATAGTTCTCTGAGCGACGCAGGATGCGGCTTGTTCTGTTCTGTGCACAGCACGCGGTAAGCATCCAGAATCTGTTTGTTTGAGATTTTCGGAAGATACGGGCGGATTTTTCGTTCTATATAGGATTGCAGCGCTTCATCACTCTTTCCTTCCATCGCATCGAGATGTCGAAATAGTATTTTGTTGACCTGTGTACTCCACGGTGGAATGTTCAGTGCGCTAATATTTACGGGCATATAGACACCAGCGGATGTTCTCATTCGAGCAACAGCATTCTCTGTGCATGGCGAATCAGCGTCGTGTTCCAACCACGGTTGGCGGCCAGCGCATTTATACACGGCTGCTAATGCCCCTGGAACGAACGCTTCTTGCATACTGCGTGTTTTTCCACACAGTTCACAGGATACCATCAGACTGCCCAAGTTTGTTCGCCCATTAATATTGAACAGCTTTAATCGTTCAGGTTCCCCTCCCTGATTTTTTTCACACGCGGCACCTCGGTGAACCCATCGTGAATACGGAAAGTCGTCGATATGACCATGACGGCATGCAACAATAAAACGTGAAGGAACCAATCTATGGTTGCATTCTGGACAGCGCAGTTCTCCTTTCTGCAAGCCAGCAAGCTGCTTGTCCTTCCACAGATATGTACATGCTGGACAATATAAAATTTCAGGGAAACGATATGCACGAATGTCACGACTATACGATTTCTCATAGATTGCTCGATTTTTCTTATCATACTTAGGCTTTACGAAGTAAGCACGCTGTAGCACCTTTCCCAAGCTGTGACAGTGTAAGATTCGTGGGTCATCTTCATCCGCCGGTTTCCAGTCATCAGCTCCACCAATAATAGCGGTTTCTTCTTTGAAATCGACTATTGTCCCCACACCATAAGAAGTTATTAGCTGCGAAGTTCGCAGTTCGCCTAACTCCTTGCCTACATTTCTAATTGATTTTCTCATACTTATCTCTGCCCTTCAAAAAAACACCGGATTGTGTATCAACATTGCGCATGGAATTCATTGTTGGCGGAAAAATTGCATTCCCACTGCGTTCTGCAGGAATAAGCAGTGCTTCTGTATCATTTTCCGATTTATTTAGCAGTTGGTATTGAAAATGCGCACTTCGATTCACTGCTGCTTCATGCCACAGCTCAATAAAGTCATCAAGAATCGCTTCAGCATACTCTACAGTTTCGGCTGATCTCACTTTTATCATTTCAATGAGCTCCTGCTTAATCCGCTGAACGCTCGCATTGTTTTGTCGAAACATGGCTGCTGCTCGATTGGAGCGAAATTCCGGGCACTGGTGGCGTATCAAAATTACAAACACCGCATGAAGTGCCTTATCCATCGTTCTGCACGCATACGGCGTAACGCTGGTCGGCTCGACCATTTTATTCAGCGCTTGATGATACGTTTGGAATTGTTCATAGTGACTTTTGTCTCTGCTACGCAACATGTGCAGAAGCACAATCACCATACCCGGATTGGAACGTCCGACACGACTTGTTGCCTGAATATATTCTGCTGTTGCCTTTGGTTGGCCATAAACCGTCATAAGCCCCAGTCGATTGATGTCAATACCCACGGAAAGCATATTGCTTGAAAGTACGTAGTTTAATGCAGCTGTACTTGGATAATGCCATTGATCCAGCTGATTACGTATCGCAGTAATCTCACGTGTACTCTTCCTGCTCGTAAGTTCACCGTATTCATATTCTTTGGATATTGGTTCCATTCCGACCTCATTGGCTTCTTTTATAAACTTATGCTTGCGCAAGCCCTCGGCATAGGCGCAGACACGATCAATGATTAACGTATCCGCTGAACCCAAGTCTTTAAGGGAGTTAAAGTAACCAACATTTGTCCAAAACTGATCAACAACCTGCTCATCAGTACCGGATTTAATCAGATATTGAAGTGCGAATTTTACAACGCCAAACGTTCTAACGACTGCATCAGGCAAACTTCCCCCTGTCTCACAAAATCCCATGTACATTCTTTCCGGCCGCTCTTCCTTTGTCGCTGTTCGCGCAAAAAATGAATCATCAGCACTGAATCCCGACGGTGGAAATTGAAAAGGTTTTCTGCCATATAGTGCTTGAATCTGTTCACTTGCATTGCATAGTGTCGCTGTCGATGCAAGAATTTTCGGCTGACTGCCATTTTTCATACAGAGTTTCTCAATAGCAATTTCATATAAGCCGCTAATCGAACCCAACGGGCCAGAAATCAAATGCAGCTCGTCTTGAATTAACAGCTCTGGTGGATAGCCAATGCCATCTTCAGCAAAAATTGCTTCTGTCTTTTCTTCCCATGCCAAGCGTGCAAATTTATCAATTGTCCCTATCAGCAGCGTTGGTCTGCGATCATAAATATCATCATCCACCGTTACAACGGGCAAATTATCATGGAACGGACATTGGTTATTAGGGCAATGCGCCATAAATTGTTTGTTTTTAATTTCATATGCATTGCCTGGCAGCAGCGGTGTATTGCAATACGGGCAAGCCGAAAGTTGCACTGGAGAAGATTTTACCTCATCAATCATATTTTGCTTCAGCTTTTCGAGAATCGTTGCTGCAGTTTCCACTTCATCTCTGTCTGAAATTACATGATTTGGTGTCACATCGCTTCCAACCCATAAGCCAATTGAAATTTCCCCGCCAGATAGTTTTTCTTGACGTCGAATCAGCTCACACTCGCAAATCAGCGCTGCCGCACGTTCGAATTGCTGTGCAGTTAGCATCCGGAGTGTATATCGCATGAGTACTGTCACACCGCGTCCTTGCTCTCCACGGATCAAGCGGCGATAGAAGATAGTAAATGCAGCAACACCTAAGTAAGCTTCCGTTTTACCGCCGCCAGTTGGAAACCAAAGCAAGTCCACTTTATTGCGCCATTTGGATTTTAAGTTCACAATGTCTGGGATGCACATTACGACATAACATAGCTGAAATGGGTACCACGATGCCGTCTGTTCTGATTGATGGCGTTTCTTAGCTGACTGGCGCATCATCGCTTTGTTCATAAAGCAGAAAGCTTGCCATGCCACTTCATTCGTTCGCAGCAGTTCAATCCCCTCATGCAAGCGTTCTTGACATTCAGCAATCTGTGAAAGAATATCCTGCGCTGTCGTTTGATAGACATCAGTTACCTTATCACACTGTTTTTGCAGATTTTCCGACCAGGCTGCATATTTTTGCAGATATATTGACATTTCAACGAGGCTTTTCTCTTTCTTATCATTTGTCCAAGATGACATTCGGAAACACTTCAAGCTGTTATCCGTAACTGCAATCATTTGCGAAACAGCAGCTCGGGGCAAGAATGTACTACGGATTTCATTCACACATACTGCATTTGCCTCCCATGTTGCTGAGCATCCATGCCCTACTGCATAGCTATGCGTTTTTCGATACAAAAAATCCTGTTTCCTGCGTTCCGGGTTATTGCTGCTCCTTCCCGAATTATCAATAGGTCTAAAATCCCCATGCAAAACAAGCTGACATTGAAACAGCGCTGCTGTGTTTTGGGCAATCTCTTTCTTCGATGCCGTTTTGGTATTCTCAAACGATATTGTCCATAGCGTTGTATTCTCGTCAATTTCTTTTCTACGCACAAGCTGAAGGAGCACCTTGCCATCAAAAAGTTCTTGCTTGCTGATATTTTTGCGTAAAAGAAGAGAGCGGCTTCCTGTTGTAAGAGACACACGGCTGTATTCATGCAGCATATAGTCTTTCCCTTTGACAGGAATATCGTGATGTACATATTGCCCCGCGCTAAATGAAAACTTAAGCTCGCTTGTCTGATTCGGCAATGCAAAGGAAATAGCCATAACAGAAGGTCTAAATTGATTGGCTTCGCGAATAATGTCCGATTGTTCTTCGTCGATTTCTCCACCGAAATCAAAGTCAGGTGTTTTCTCTTTCACCTCTGTATGCTGCTGGTCACTCGGAATACCCTCTGGCAATTCCTGCGATCGTTTGGGCCATAGAATCCCGCATACATAAGTATCCAGCGGCGGTTCATGCAGCACTTCATCTACGCAGACAGGGCCGAAGGCATCCCTGTTAATAAAGTCAAAAATCTTATCTCTGGCTGCATAGTATGCTTCATATGCCATGCCTTTTCCCTCCATGCTTTACAAGCTTCCAATTCTGAAAGGTACCAGTAGATATTTTCCATAAATCAGGCAATAGCGTTAATACCATTCGAGAATCGGAAAGCCACCCAGCTCAATTCCAAGCCAGCAGCCTGCTTTGCTGTATCCTTCAGCAACATTGGGAGAACCTGTTGATATCTCCGTCGTTACGGCAGCAATATAAGCATCCCTAATGCTTTTCGGCCAGTACTTGTTGTGATTTGTTGCCTCAAAGCCAGCAAAAAGAGCATCAGTAAACGCCGCTGACGTTCTGCCAATTTGCTGCCCATCAAAATAAATATCAAAGCAGTGCTCTGTTTCGTTCGGGTATAAGTCAACAGGCATTCCCGGCTCCATGCTTGCAAGAACTGATTGAGCAGTTTCAGCATATTCCTTATCTGCAAACGAATCAGGGCAAACATCACCAGCCGCCATTGCAATTCCCTTACAGTACATAGACTTTGCCGCCTTGATAGTGGATGTAGAACTCGTAGGTCTCTTATTACTTGGATAGTTTGTCTGAATCCAACGATTATTTGGGATACACTTCATGCGGAATTTATCATCGAATTTTAGCATATGAACATCTTCTTTCGCTCTTGTGATTGCAACATAGGCTGCTTTCACCGCATCAGCTATATTTTCTTCTTGTTCTTCCTGATTCTTGTAAACATATGGTGAATCCACCCAATAAACATGCTCGGCTTCGCTGCCTTTCGCACGATGTACCGTTGATACAATTACACTATTGTCAGCGCTGTTCAAGCAAATATCCGGCAATCCTTCCATGTGCGAAAGCTTCGATAACACTTCTGGAATGTGCAGAGCCGGTGCATGAGGATGATCATCCATAGCTTTGAGAACATGCCATTTTTCCTCTGCTTCAGCTATCCCATAGCTTTCTGCATTTTTCATAAAGCAGCTTTTTTCCAGAATATCTCCCGCGCTTCCGTGCAAGACTTTCGCAATCCACGGTGCAAGCGATTTATGACTGAGTGCCTGTTTCAGCACATGCGGAACGTTTGCAGTTTCAAACAAAACTTGACTAATGTGCGCAGCTTCCCCGTTTGTTTTACACAGTATTAAGTCTCCTGCGCCACGGAGCTGTTCGGGTAATTCTTTAATATGATAGCTTTTCCATTTTGAACTTGCCCATGTTTTGAAATCGTCAATTGCTGTCCGCTGTGCTGTTTCATCATCAGACAGCATTGCTTCACGGATTTCCTGTCCTTTTTCAGCGAGCTCCTTCGTCTGTCGTTTATTGCCAACAAGTTCATACTGCGTGAATTGCCGTTTTTGAAGCTCCGCTGCAAGGTCAACAAATGACATATCATGATTTTGTTTGCTTGTCCAATCAAAAATTGCCTGGCACCAGTCGCCCAGAAGAAGCACGCCGCAATTCACTTCATCCAGAATTTTTAGCAGCATTCTGGCTCGAACACCCACCGTATCCTGAATTTCATCAACAATAACATAATGCAGCATTTCATCAAGCACGCCCGGATTCCGTTGCAGCATTTTGATAAATTCTTCAATTCGGGTATTGTAATCCCACTTTGGATTCAACTCATCCGCCAGCACATATGTCGCAAATGAATCAAAAGTACGAATATCAAGGCGCTTATCATCCAGAAATTGAGCAGCCTGATAACCAAGTGCATCGCACAGCCGGTCGCGAATTACCTGTACTGCGTTCTTTGAGAAGCAGAGGACAACAATAGCGCCCTCATAATCTTCCTGCAACAGTTTTTTCAGCCTTTGAATGACCGTATATGTTTTTCCTGTACCCGGCCCAGCATTTACCCAAATGCGAGTATCCGAATCAGCATCAATGATTTGGGCTTGTTCAACAATTCGCATGTTGGGTACGTCATCCATTTTAACTGGTATCGCCGTATCTGTTTCTGCAACCGTTTCAATGGTCTTGATTGGCGTTACCTGCATTTCCGGTTTGCTTGCTGCAGGTGCGTTCATCCTCTCTGTCTCTGCAATCTTTGCACAGTCGCTCTGAGACTTCATTGCGACTTGCTGAATGCTTATTGAATCCTCATGCTGTGCAGGTGTATTCCTTTTTTCATTGGCTTTAGCAGTGTCCAATGTTTCTTCCGTCTTACGCTCTATTCGCTCATAGTTCGGAAGATTTTGGCATGTGGCATACATTGAGCAGCCATACTCTTCGCAGCGGCAAACAAATCGTTCACTCCCCACTGGCACTCCCCACGACATAGTTCCATGCTCATAGACACAGTCAGGAGCGCCCTGTTCAAGAATCATCTTTTGAGTAGACGTTTTGGGGATGCTATCTCCAGCATAACGTTTCAGTACGCGAAAATCAAGAATATGATATATGAAATCCTGATCATCACGCTTACAGGTTTTGTTGATATAAATATTGCTTTTCAGCGTAATATTACTATTCATCTTCAAAACCTCCTTGTTATATCTTATAGGTGAATGCAAGCTGATTGATTGTATCGCTGACTCCCATACGCTGTGCATAGTCACTATGAATATCAATGTGGAAGATCATATCTTCATCAATTTCGCAGTTCAAATAAATGCCCTCCGGCGTAAATCCCTTGATTGGTACGCTAATTCGTTTCAAGACATTTTTCTTATCATCCGCAAACACAAATATTGCATTATCCGTGTCTTCCACAACGCCAAAGCATAACTCATGCGATTTGCAGGGTGCTTCCTGTCCGGGTAAAAACACCGGATAAAAGGAATCATCAGAAAGCAAAACGCCAAAAGCGCTGCAAAGCTTATAGACCGGCTCTTTCTCGCACAAAATTGCTGCTCCGCCAGCCACAGACCATTGTACACGCTCCGGGCGGCAAACGGCAAGGTGATACTCTTCCCCTATCTCTTCGATACGTTGGTAAATCGCCTGCATTTCACAACTTCCGCCCACCATTAAGATGGCATCCATCTGCCCCAGCGCGACCCCTGCTTTATCCGCTGCCGAAAAAAGCAGCTGAATTGCTTCGTTGACTTTTGCATCAATCAGCTTTGAAAATTCATCCAATGTCACATTTTCTCGTACAGTGGGTCTTCCCGCGTATTTTATCAGCATCACAGGCGCAGATTCATCGGAGGACAAGCGTTTTTTTGCTGCCTCTGCACGGTCAAGAAGGCCGTCGCGTTCTTTCGGGGATAAGTCATCAAAAGGACATGCTGTCGATACCTGCCGCATAATTTTCGCATGGATATGGCGTGCAAGCATCTGGTCAATATCATTGCCGCCAAGACGCATCCCTGCAACTGCAAGTTCTGATACTTCTCTGTTTTCGATAGAAATCAAGCTGATGTCCAGTGTGCCGCCGCCCCAGTCGAAAACAGCGACATTGCTTGCCCCAGCCAATTCATCCCGACATTTAACATACGCTGCCGTTGGCTCGCTCACAAACGACTTGATACATATTCCTGCCCTATGTGCCGCCTCACGCAAATCAGCGCGCTGCTCGAATGAGAAGTCAACAGGAATTGCCATGACTGCCTCATTCATGGCACAGCCAGCCATTTTCTCTACACGCTCCTTGATATAGGCAAGGAACAACGCAGTTACATCGAGCGGACTATACTTTTTCTTTCCGACAGCGATACTGTTTCCCGAACCCAGAATTGTTTTGAAGGATGCGAGAACCGTGTATCCCTCGGAAATCAGCTGACTTCGCCGTTTCTTCACCTCACTGCCAAAGAGCGTATCTTTTTCCGGATGCAACGCCACCAAGGAAGGAAAAGGCTGATTGTTTTCGCCATAAGCCGTCGTCGTCAGTCCGTTTTCTGTTGTTAAACAGCCAACAACCGCTGTGTTTGTCGTCCCAAAGTCTATGCCAAACGAAATCATACTCATTATTCCTCCGCAGAAATACCATTGTTTGCGAGAACATCAATCATTTCTTCAAGCAAAGCTCCATAAATCTCCGCCTTTTCATCCTCTGCACAGCCGTCCTGATAGCACTTAATTGCATATGACATTTCTGATGACAGCTTTGCCTTAAAGCCTTCCAGCTCCTGTTTTGCAGAGTTTCCTGCCATCTGTTGAACCTGTGCAATGGTATTTTCCGCTTTTTCTTTCGCTGTTTTTAGATTTTCGTTTTCGGATTTAGCCGTCTCAATGACCGATTCAAGATTGATTTTTATCGCAAGCAGCTTTTCAGTACGTTCTTTCAGCTCTGCAATCTGCGCAGCTTGATATTCAAGCACTGTTTGCTTCTTTTTTAGCTCATATGTTAGTTCCGCAATCTGCTCTGCTTGACTTTGCATTTTCTTCTTTTGCTCATAAGTCCATGCCAATAGTGCTTCAGCCAATGCAACACCATCGGACAGTTTTCCAGCTTGTCTTTGGTGTGCATTATTTTCTTCAGCCGCAGTAGCAGCTACTTCATCCTGCTTATTCTCGCATTCACTTTCCTTGCACATTGTTTTTTCGGAAGATAATGCTCCCGATTCCGAATCTACTGCTGACTGCGGCAGCAATAAATTTTCCTCGCCATTTTGCTCGGTCTTTTCAGTTTCATCGGCAGCATTCTGTTCTTTTTTCAATGATTGATTATTTCCATTCCGTGCAAGGAACTCGGAATACAGCTTTTGTGTGCTTTGCTCCTTGCAGTCGCTAAAGATGATACTGTACATTTTGAAAATTTGTTCTTTTCCATTCGGCCACTCATTCATATCAAGCGATAAGAGCTTCTGTAAATCTGGTAACGTGCTGTTTTTGCGAAGCTTCATAAATTCAGAAGCCGACCTGTCATCCCCATTATTAGACAGCCAGCGAAGTTCTAAAAGCACTTCGTTAATTGATGTGATTTTAGAAAGCTTCATTTGAATAATTGGAACGATGCGTATCGTTGCGCGTGTTGACAGCTTTCCCGTATTTTTCTCCGCCCAACGAATCATCGCTTGATCCCAGTCAGCGCGCAATGTTTCCTGATAATTCCAATAATGTTCTTGGTAAAACAGTCCAACAATTTTAGCATCAAAACGGCAAAACGCTGCTACACACTCCTTAACTGAAGCCGTGCCATCTCCCAGCGCAGCATCAATTCTGCGGAATAATTCATTCTGCAAAGACTGGTTTGGCTTATTGCGAACACTCGCATTAAGCCTCTCTACCCATTCAGTGATTTTCTCCATAACACACCTCTATTATCATATAAATAGCAATTGCGAAATTGTTCTTAGGTCAAGTATGCGCTTTCTGCACAAAGCAAAATTATTAGGCATACTTGACCATGTAAATTATAGCACAAAATTTCTCAAAAAACGACATGCGAATTGTATTTTTTCTGGTGTACTTTTTCCATCTGATTTCAAAGCAATCGCCGCATTTAAGACGGTAGGCACCTTGCAAATTTCATGCAAAAAGCAAGGCGAAGCTGATTTAGCAATTGACCTGAATGCACTTCAAGAGGTATAATAGAGTTAGTGCCGCATCATGTGTGGTCGCACTGTGTGTGATATACTGGAGGACATGCACCATGATTAACCTTCGCAAGTTAGAAAGCGAGCTGTGGGAATCCGCCGATCTGCTCCGAGCAGAGAGCAAGCTGACCAGTCAGGAATACTGTATGCCCGTGCTGGGCTTGATTTTCCTGCGCTATGCGTATAGCCGCTTCCGCTATGTGGAAGCCGAGATTATGAAAGACCGCCCGGTTCGCAACGGGCGTGTACTGCCGGTGGAATCCATCGACTTCCAGCAGAAAAGCGCTATCTTTCTGCCGGAAGAAGCACGCTATGAATATCTGCTGAACTTGGAAGCTGGTAAAGTCAACATCGGCGAAAAGGTCAACCACGCCATGACGCTGATAGAAGCAGAAAGCCCTCAGCTGAGCGGCGTGCTGCCCAAGACCTACACGTCTTTCAAGAACGAACTCTTGTGGGAATTGCTGCGCATCTTCAACAACAGCGCCCTAAACGACATTCAGGACGACATCATCGGGCGCATTTATGAGTACTTTCTCAACAAGTTTGCCCCGGCGGTGGCCTCGGATGACGGCGTTTTCTTCACGCCCAAATCGCTGGTGCGCATGATTGTGAACATCATCGAGCCCAAACGCGGTATTGTGCTGGATCCCGCTTGCGGCAGCGGCGGCATGTTCGTTTCCTCTGCGGACTTCACTGAGCAGTACGGCGCGAACGCGAATATGGCCATGACCTTCTACGGTCAAGAGAAGGTGGAATACAATGCCAAGTTGTGCCTGATGAACATGGCAGTACATGGGCTGAATGCGCAAATCGTTTCCGGGGACGATGCGAACAGCTTCTATCACGACCATTTTGGTCTGGAGGGCAAGTGCGACTTTGTGATGGCGAATCCGCCTTTCAATGTGGACAAAGTAAAAAGTGAAAGCACCGCCTCTGCTGGGCGCTTGCCCTTCGGGATGCCGAGCGTGAATCCCAGCAAAGAAGTCAGCAATGCCAACTATCTGTGGATTAGCTACTTTTACAGCTATCTGAATGAGCACGGGCGTGCGGGCTTTGTCATGGCAGCATCCGCCACCGACAGCAACGGGCGCGATCGAGACATTCGCCGTCAGCTGGTGTCCACCGGGGCGGTGGATGTGATGCTGTCTGTTGGTACGAACTTCTTCTATACCAAGAGCCTGCCCTGCACGCTATGGTTCTTCGACAAGGGCAAGAAACTCGACTTGCGCGACAAAGTGCTGTTCATCGACAGCCGCAACTACTACACCGCCGTGGATCGCACGCTGAACGAGTGGAGTCCGTGGCAGATGAAGAACCTGAACGCCATCGTGTGGCTGCATCGGGGCGAAACAGAGAAATACCACACATTGGTGGCAGGCTACTGCGCCGCACTTGATATGGCGGCGGATTGCACCTTCGCCCAGCGCGCCGAGCAGCTGCAGCAAGAGATAGCCAGCGTCACCGCAGAATGCAAGGATGCCGTTGCCGCGGCAGCCCGCAAGGACAAGAAGCGCATACAGGCGCAGTATGACGAATCCCTCGCTGCCATACAGGAGAAGCTGACAATTGCGAAGGAAGCGTGCTGGCTAACCGACAAATTCGGAGACGGCGAATACCGTGACATTCCCGGTCTTTGCAAGGCTGCCACGTTGCAGGAAATTGAGGAAAAGAATTGGAGTTTAACCCCCGGCGCGTATGTGGGCGTAGAGGCGCAGCAGACGGATGATGTGGATTTTGCGGAGCGGATGCGCGAAATCCACGCGGAACTGCTGACGCTGCAACAGCAGAGCGACGCACTGATGGAAACCATCTCGCGGAATTGGGAGGAGATGGGGGTATGAAAACCACTATCGGAACTCATTGTACAGTCACGTCAAGCAAACGTTTTCGTTTATCTGAACGTGCAGAAAGCGGAGTCCCATTTTTTTGCTCAAAGCAAATAATACAACTTGAAAATGGCGAGATACCATCGGATTATGACCATATCACAAACGAACATTTTAGAGATATACAAATCAAATACGGTGTTCCCAGTGCTGGTGATTTATTGATTACTACAAGAGGCACTTATGGAATACCGTATATTTATAAAGAACGTGATTGCTTCTACTTTGCCGATGGCAATCTAACATGGTTAAAAGACTTTGATGATTGCTTATCTTCTCATTATTTATACTATTGGTTTAAGTCTTATGAGGGACAGAAAAAAATTGATGCTATTGCAAAAGGCACCGCACAAAAAGCCGTCCCTATTGCATTAATAAAGGACTTGCAATTATCATTGCCTCCAATATCGCAGCAAAAGCGCATTGCCTCCATCCTTTCCGCTTACGACGACCTAATTGAAAACAACCGCCGCCAAATTAAGCTGCTGGAAGAAGCTGCACAACGGCTGTACAGAGAGTGGTTTGTGGAACTGCGCTTTCCGGGGCATGAGGGCGTGAAGGTAGTTGATGGCGTGCCGGAGGGGTGGAAAAAAGGAACCTTTGATGATATATGTACTGTCAAAAAAGATGCCCTTACCCCTGATAAAATCTCGCCGGGAATGCCTTACATTGGGCTTGAGCATATTCCGAGAAATGATTTTTGCTTGGCTGATTGGGGTATGTCCGAAGAGGTAAACAGTAACAAATTCAGATTCAACGCTGGTGATATTTTATTCGGGAAAATCCGCCCCTATTTCCATAAAGTTGGCTTCACAATCTGCAACGGAATCTGCTCCACCGATTCTATTGTCATGAATGCAAACGACGAGTACTATTGTTTGTTGCTCATGACTGCATCCAGCGATGAGTTTGTTGACTACACTTATCAAACCTGCAAGGAAGGGGCAAAAATGCCGCGAGCCGATTGGAACACCATGAAGATGTATCCCGTTCTGATTCCTGATAGCGTTCTGCTACGTCGTTTTAATAAGCAAATCAGTGCAATTAAAGATAAATGTACAGTTCTTGCTTTGCAAAATCGACAGCTTACTGAAGCCCGCGACCGGCTTTTGCCTAAATTGATGAGTGGAGAAATGGAGGTATAACCATGAAGGAAGTCTATAATTGGAAATCACTATGTTTAGCCATTGGATTGATCGTTTTCGGCATTGTTTTAATTGTTATAAATTCATTTATCAAAATTGATTTGTGGAAAGACCTATGCATGGGTGTTGGTTGCTCCCTCATTGCATCAGCAATCGTAATTCTCGCTCATGATTTTTTCATTAACAAGGTAAAATTATCTGCCTTAGATGAATGGGGCATTGACAAAATCTACGCCACCAGAGCTGAAAAAAATGCCGATTCAGATCCCAATTTGGAAAAAGCAAAATACTGCGTGGATGGTATTGCATTTGGGCTTTCAAGTTTCAGAACCAAATACACTAAAAAAGTTGAACGTTGCTTACGGAAAGGCGTAAATTTTCGCCTTTTGACAATGAATCCGCAAAGTTCATTTCTTGCACAACGAGAAAAAGAAGAGGGTAACTCAATACGGCAAAGCATTCTTGATTTGATTGCTTGGGCAGATAAACTAAACTCCGATGCAAACAGCAAGGGGAAAATAATTATCAAGGGCTATAATACCATGACTCTTGACTTCTACTGGCGGGTAGACGATGATATATATGCCGGACCATATTGGTATGGTTACAAGAGTGCTGATACCATCACTTTCAAGTTTAACTCCAAAGGAAAAGCATTTTCCATATATTCAGAGTATTTTGAAAGACTATGGGATGACAGCAGTTTGTCTATTCCACTTACAAAAATAACCAGGTTTGCATATAGAAAGCAGCGAAATCACCCTTATAATTCTTGATAAAGGTGGAATTATTATGAGCTACTCCTATTCCGAAAACGTCCTTGTTCAAGGTGCCGCCGGCGACCTGCTCCACGACGAGCTGGGCTGGGAGCTGGTTTATGCGCACAACCGTGAAACGTTGGGCGCAAACGGCACGTTGGGGCGCACAGACTACCATCAGGTGCTGCTCACCAAGTACCTGCGTCCGGCTTTGTTCCGCCTGAACAGCTGGATGACGGAGGCTTATGCGGACAGCGTGGTCAAGTCGCTCATGGAAACCTCCTTTTCTGCCACGCCCATGCAAACCAACGAGCAGAAATACCGCCTCATCACTGGCGGCGTTCCCGTCAATTTCCGCCTGCCAAACGGCAACATGGAAACTCGCATGGCACGGCTCATCGACTTCGACAACCCCGCCAATGATCACTTTCTCGCCGTAAAGGAAATGAAGATTGACGGCGCACTGTATCATCGCCGTGCGGACATTATCGGCTTTGTGAACGGCATTCCGCTGCTGTTTGTGGAGTTCAAAAAGCTCGGCGTGGATGTTCGCCAAGCCTATGATACCAACTATCACGATTATCAGCATACCATCCCGCAACTGTTCTGGTTCAATGCTTTTGTGATGCTCTCCAACGGCGTGGAATCCAAAATCGGCACATTGGGCAGCAAATATGAGTATTTTAGCGAGTGGAAACGCCTGAATGAGGGCGAACAGGGTGTTGTCAGTCTGGAAACCATGCTGCGCGGTATCTGCAAAAAGGAAACTTTCCTCGATTTGCTGGAAAACTTCATCATCTATGACCATTCCGACAATCATACTGCCAAAATTCTGGCACGAAATCACCAGTATCTCGGCGTGAATGAAGCCATTGAAGCCTATCGAGATCGCAAGCTGCGCGACGGCAAGTTAGGCGTATTCTGGCACACGCAGGGCAGCGGCAAAAGCTACTCCATGGTGTTTCTGGCGCAGAAAATCCGCCGCAAGTTTTCGGGCAGTCCGACGATCATTGTGCTGACCGACCGGGACGAGCTGAACAAGCAGATTAGCGCTACTTTCGAGAGCTGCGGATGTCTTAACGGCATGAAATCCAGCACGTTTGTCCCGTCCAGCGGTGCGCGGCTCGTTGAGATGCTGAAGGGCAATCCCAGCTATATCTTCACGCTGATTCAGAAATTCAACAATGACCACCCCGACCCCATCACGCCGAATCACGACATCATCATCATGAGCGATGAAGCTCACCGCACGCAGAACGGGCTTTTTGCCGACAACATGATGAAGCTGCTGCCCACCGCCAGCCGCATCGGCTTTACCGGTACGCCGCTGTTCGCCTACGACAACATCACCGAGCGCACCTTCGGCGGCTATATATCGGTGTATGACTTCAAACGGGCGGTCGATGACGGTTCCACGGTTCCCCTCTACTACGAGAATCGCGCCGATCAGCTGGAAATCACCAATCCCAATATTTCCAACGAACTGACCGATTTGCTTGACAGTGAAAACCTTACACCCGACCAGCAGGCAAAAATGGAACGGGAATTAGCGAAGGATATTCACATCATCACCGCCGAAAAGCGGCTGCGCGCCATCGCAAAGGACTTTGTGAAGCACTACACCGACATGTGGGACACAGGCAAGGCGATGTTCGTGTGCATCAACAAAGTGACCTGCGTGCGCATGTACAATTTCGTGCAGGAATACTGGCAAGATGCCATCCGCCAGTTAGATGCGAGCCTGCGCACGGTTTCCCAGCAGGAAGCGCAGGAAATGCAGCGCAAGTTGGCATGGATGAAAGAAACCGAAATGGCGGTTGTCATCAGTCAGGAGCAGAACGAGTGGCAGACCTTCGACAACTGGGGGCTGGACATTCGCCCGCACCGCGCCAAAATGGAAGAGCGCAGGCTAGACAAAGAGTTCAAGGACAGCGAAAATCCTTTCCGCGTGGTATTCGTATGCGCCATGTGGCTCACCGGCTTTGATGTCAAGAGCCTTAGCTGCCTGTATCTGGACAAGCCGCTGAAAGCGCACACGCTGATGCAGGCCATTGCCCGCGCCAATCGCGTCTGCGAGGGCAAAACGAACGGCTTAGTAATTGACTACATCGGCGTTGTGAAAGCGCTTCGGCAGGCACTGGCAGACTACACATCCGGCGGGCGAATTGCGGTTGACCCCACGCCGGATATTAGCCAGCTGTACAGCAAGATTCGTGCAGTTATCGACGAAATCCGACAGCTGATGCTGGCGCATTCGTTTAATTTGGACACCGCCGTTTGCAGCGACAGCTTTGCACGAATCGAGTCTGTGCAAGATGGTGCGGATGCACTTTCCGGCGATGCAGATACGCGCAAGCGCTTCGGCATCATCGCGCGTGAGCTGTTCCGCATGTTCAAGTATGTCGAACATGGTCAGCTGGACAGCGAGCGCAAGGAGAAGGATGCCATCAGCGCGATTTACGATGTGATGCACGCGCGTGTCCTTCATGCCGACAATTCCACGCTGATGAAGCGCATCAATGATATTGTCAGCGACGCGATTGATGTAAGAATCAACGATGATAACAAGGATAAGACGTTTGACATCAGCAAAATTGATTTTGAACGGCTTCACGCGGAATTTATGCGGCGGAAACATCAAAATCTGCTTTTGCGGGATTTGCAGCAGCTGATTGAAGGTCGTCTTGCTGAAATGATGGCTCGCAATCCAACAAGAATCGACTACTACGAGCGGTATCAAACCATTATCAGCAACTACAACGCCGAACAGAATCGTGCTGCCATCGAAAAGTCCTTCACCGATTTGCTGGCACTGGCCAATGAACTGGACATCGAAACGGAGCGTTATATCCGTGAGGGCTTCGACAACGAAGAGCAGCTTGCGCTTTTTGATTTGCTGAAAAAGGACACACTGTCCAAGGAGGAAATCAAGATGCTGAAAGCCTCTGCGAAAGAGCTGCTAAGCACCATTCGTAAAGCTATCGCCAATATGAACAACTGGCGCGAAAAGGAAACCACCCGCGCTAAAATGGCAAAAATCATCCGCGACACGCTGTGGCACAGTCTCCCCACAAGCTATACGGACGCGGATATGACCAACTGCCGTCAGAAAATCTACACTTTTGTTGTAGAACGTTCCCCTATGATAGCGGGTGCATGGGCATAATACTATTTCCAAATGAAAATGCGCCAAGATGCGCGGCGAATTTTTCGTTCTGGCTAACGGGAACGAAATGCAGCGTAGCAGCGCTACGCTAAATGGAGTGAGCGGACGCCAGAACGAAAAAGGCGCAAGCAGATGGCGCAGTTGAATCTGGAAATAGTATAAGACTTGTTTTCATGACGAACGCAATACGGGGCAGCAAGCTATTCTTTCGCTTGCTGCCCCTTTGCTGTTATGCCTTTGCGCTATGCTCTTCCTTTTTTCCGCGGAAACAGCGAATCCCTGTAAACACAATCACCGCAACCGCCACGAAATCCACCACATAAATTGTGATTTTCCACCATGCAGGGCGATAGTATGCCACGCTGATGTTCATGGCATTCGAGTTGACCACCGTGTAGAGAATGTTCTTCACGCATTGGCGAAGGATCTGCATGTCCACCGGGTCGGATGCGTCGCACCAGTTCGGCTGAATAACGTCCGGCAGCGTCATGTCATTGCCCAAATTCAAGTCACCGCCTGCATATGCCATTTGCAGCAAATTCATGTAGGAGGTCGTATTGAAATCGGTGATGACCATGCCTTGGAAGCCCCATTCGTTCCGCAGGATTTGAGTCAGCAGCCGATAATCGCCGCCTGTCCAGCGCGTACCGATGCGGTTGAAGGAGCTCATCACTGCTGTGGTATGCCCTTCCTTGACCGCGATTTCAAACGGGCGCAGGTACAATTCGCGCATTGCTTGTTCCGTCACCCAAGTGCCCGAACCGTTGGAGGAACGATGCGTTTCCTGTTCGTTGAGCGCAAAGTGCTTCACGAAGCAGTAAACGCCCTTGCTGGCGCATCCGCGGATTTCCGCCGCCGCCATTTTGCCGTTGAACAGTCCGTCTTCGGAAAAATACTCGAAATCGCGACCGCCGAAGGGGCTTCTGTGGATATTGACGCCGGGCGCATACCAGCCGGAATACGGCAGATTGTTGCCCTTTCCATCCGCGCCAATCAATCCTTCCGCGCCTATCATTTCGCCGATGTCTTCCATCAGCTCCTGATTCCATGTCGAAGCCATGACGACTTCCGCACAGTAATAGCAGCACTTCCAGTAGATGCCGCTGCGATCCATGAAGTTCGTGAAGCCAGTCGGGCCATCTGTGTCGTTCGTGGCAGGCTTGCCAATGATGGGCAGTTCATTCGTTTTGAATGCGCCCATGTTGCACATTTTCACCATGTCCTCGACAGACAGCTTGTCCAGAATCGCATCCCAGCGCGGGTCATCATACGACACTCGCTGATTCTGCCCATTTTCATCCGTCAGCAGGTCGCGAAGCACCAGTGAAATGTCCGTCTGACTTGTTGCGGGAAGCCCCAAGTCAAAGAGCGCATCCGCCTCTTCATTGTTGTGGTCGCGGTTTTGAAGCGCTTCGAGATATTCTTCATCCACCGTTCGGTCATCCACAGAGGGCGCTTCCGGCATCGTGCCTTCCCAATCTTCGCGGGAAAGCAGCGTCTGGAGATGGTAATCAGAGCTGTCCAGTTCCAAGTCCGTGTAACGGTTTTCTATGGTATTGCCTGTTACCGGGTCTTCGCTAATGATAATGTCGTCTTCCACCGTGAACGGCACTTCAAATACGCGGTCATGCGCATTCTTGCTGACGTACAGTGCGTAGTCACCCGCATCCAGTTCAAAGCAGTTATCCCAGTTTTCGTTCTTGTCCGTATAGTCGTAGGATGCCAGATAGTACGGGTCGCAGGTCAGCGTCAGCGTGCATTCCTCGCCGGGCGAAAGCAGCGGCGTCTTGGCAAAGTCCAGCAGAACAACTTCGGACTTCTCCACGCTGCCGGGCGTATACGGCGCATGACCGTAGAGCTGCACAACGTCCTTGCCAGCGACGCTGCCCGTGTTCTTTACGCGCACAGTCACTTCCATCTTGTCGCTGACATCGCTGAGGACGAAGTTTTCCGGCGCACTTTCCAGTGTCCAGTCAAACGTCGTATAGCTCAGACCATAGCCAAACGGATACACCACTTCCTGCGCATACCATTCCGGGTCATCCGCGCCGCGCGTCTCGTAATAGCGATAGCCGACGTAAATGTTCTCCTCATAGTCCACAAAGTAGTAGTTTTCGTTTTCCAGCCCAAGATACCGGTCGCCGCTTTCCTTGCCGGTAATCAGATTATCGCCAAAGTTCCGCCACACCGGGCTGTTCTTGAAATTCACCGCGTAGGTATCAACCGTGCGCCCGGACGGATTCACTTCGCCGTTCAGGATGCGTCCCAGCGCATTCACGCCGGATGCACCGGGGAAGCCCATCCAGATAGCTACGTCGATTTTGTCCTGATAGGCATAATAATCCGGATGCGTCAAAAATGCCAGTTCCATCGGTGAACCACTGTTAATCAGCACAACAACCTTCTTGAATCCTGCCTCGCAGACCGCCGCCAGCAAGTCCGTTTCGTTCTGATCAAGCTGCAGGTAGTGGTCGCTGTCCTGCCGCGCCCCTTCCACATCCTTCATTGAACGCGGCAGGTCAAAACCTTCGCCGCCGATGCGGGTCAGCACAACCAGCGCCGCGTCATTGTAATCCTTGTAGGTATCCGTGATTTCCTTCGTATACAAGCGCTGCGGCGTTTCCCCAATGGAGTAAAACACGGTATTCCCGTCATCCAAGTTGGTGGAATTTTCTGAGCGGCATGCGCCGGAGCGCTTATCATCCTCATAGAAGGGCTTCATCGCCGGATTGACCGCAAAGCCCGCATTCTGCAAGCTGGTATAGAGGTCGATGGCTGCGGACTTATCGCCGCCGGACGACCCCGAACCGCCATAAGCAAGGTTCACACTGTTCTTGCCAAACACAGTGATGCGGCTGCCCGATGCCAGCGGCAGCGCATTTCCCTCGTTCTTGAGCAGCACAAAGCCTTCTTCGCAGATGCGCTCGTTGAGTTTGTTCGCCGCCTGATAGACTTCGTCCTTGTTCGTGTATTCGGTGGTATACAGTGGTGTCACGCCCTCGGCATAAACCGCCACGTCGCGTCCCAGCAGAGAGGCCAGCACATCCTGCATGACAAACTGCGTCAGCACCGTCGCGACGGTCAGCAGAATCAGCACCAGTGCGCTGACAATTGCCCATACGCGAATCAGCTTTTTCTTCGTTTTCTGCGCCATGTTCTCCTCCGCGAAATCAGTACATCATTGGCAGATTGTAGTTTGCATCCCACGTTACAACCGCCGTCGTCGTCAGCTTGATGCAGTCCACCATCGGCGCTGTGCCTTGATACGTTCCCATGCCTTCACCCATTGGGTTCACGCTGTTATTCGTCACAAGGCGAATCGTGTTTGCGCCGACCTGCAAAGCGACGTTCTGAATAACAATGCAGTCTGCAAATTTTGCTCCTTTTTCCAGTGCAATCGCATCAAACATCACCGGCTGACCGTTGATTTCAATCGTGTAGTTATCGGGCGAGAGGCTGATGTTGTCCATTTCCGCCGCAACCCGCAGCGTCAGCACTGCATCCGACACCGCTTCGCTGCTCGCCAGATAGAAATCCAACGACAGCCCTTTTTTATACAGGTACGAGACATACTTGCCATTGCTGGCGTCCAGATTCGTCGCATCGTTGACTATCATGGATGCGCCGGATGCAGAACCGGACATGCCCGGCCCTTCCTTGCCCAGCAAGCTGGTCTGTTCGGCTTCAAACGTATACGTCTCTGCACCCATTTTGAGCGATTTCCATCCCGCATAGATGGTCGTTTCGCCTTCAATCGCGTTTTCCTGCACATACGGCACGGTGCAGGCTGCATCGGCATACCATCCGATAAATTCAAATTCGTCGCGTACCAGCGCTAAGGACAGCATCCGTGCCGTTTCACCGGATTTTACCTGCTGCACATAACCGTCCGGCAGTACGCCGTAATAGTTCAAGCTGTACGTCACAGGATAATACACGGCATCGTCCGCCAGCCAGTTTGCATAGAGTGTCATGGGCTGTTCAACCACCTGCGCAAAATCATACAGTACCGTGCAGGCAGCATCGGTATACCACGCATCGAAGGTATAACCATCACGCACGGGATTCTCCGGCGCTTCTACGCCCTTGCCCTGACGTGCCGCTTCTTTTTGCGCTTCTGGTGCACCGTCGTAATTCAGCTCGAACGTCACTTCCGCACCTTTTTCTGCCACATTGATATAAAAGGTCACGTTTTTGCCGCCGTAAGTCACTTTCACTGCCTTGCGGCCGGGTGTGTTTGTCTTGACGTTAGGCAGCTTCACATTTTCATCCGTCATCGGAATTTCAGCAGTGGTTTTGTCGCGGTATGTCACCAGCAGCACGCCGCCCTCTGCGGAAAATTCTTCCCCAACCCAGTAATCCATCTTCGTCGGTTCCTGCGCAACAGCAATCTTGCCAACTTTTTTCTCAGCCAGCACGCTCTGCCCCATCAAGCATAAGCAAATCATCAACAGCATCGCTGTAATTCGCTTCATAAACTTTGCTCCTTCCCTTTCATCAGAAAATCAAGGGCGGATTCGCTTGTCCGCCAGCGCGAATCCGTCCAGTAAACGAGTTATGCCATATTACTTGACGTGAATCGTCAGCGTCAGCTGCACATAGACCCAGCCTTCGACCGTCGCCGTCGCCGTGACAGTGTAGTCGCCAGCCTCGTTGAATGTGCCGGAGGCGACGCCGTCCGCGCCAAGGTTCATGCCGGGAATCGCATCCGCATTCACAATCTTGATGTCGCTGACATCAGCATAGCGCGCCGTAAAGAGGGGCGCAATGATGTTCTTGCCGCCGCCCCAACCGCCGAACTTGTCGCCCACTTTGTATTCCAACTCTTCCACGATATGATTCTCATAGCCATTGAGAATCGCATTGGAGTTGGCGTTGGAGTACAAAACGCGCTGCGCTGCCTTGCGGACAGCGAAATACTGCGTTGCAGAAGGAACCGTCTCGTAGGTGGACGCATCCTCCCCTGCACGGCGCGCCGCATCAGCTGCTTCTGCGCTGGCCGTATCGGCCGCCACCAGCACGGTGTTCAGCTCTGCGCTCCAAGTACCTTCGGTGCTGGAGCTGTTGCCGCCCTTGCCCTTGCCAATCAGCTTGTTCGGGCCGCCAAGGGGCAGTTCATTGCCCGCGCGAACCATCAGGTTCGTATAGCGATATTCCGGATAGTCCATGTAGTCCGTCACGTTATGGCCGCAGAAGCCCCATTCGCCGCGGGTCAGCAGTTCCAGCAGCGCGTAGTTCGTCGAACAGGTGGACAAGCCAATACGGTTAAACGCCGTCATGAATGCGGAGTTGTTGCCTTCCTTGACCGCCAGTTCGTAGGGCTTGGCATAGATTTCGCGGATGGCCTGTTCGTTCGCCCATGTAATCACGCCGCCGTTCGTATTGCGGTTCGTTTCCTGATTGTTCATCATGTAGTGCTTCGTGTAGGTCACAAGGCCCTTTTCGGTCGCAGCACTGCTCAGCTCCGCCGCGAGTTTGCCAGCCAGCAGCGGATCTTCGGAGAGATACTCGAAGTTGCGGCCGCCGAACGCAGAACGATGAATGTTCAGGGAGAAGCCATAGAGACCATTGATATTGAACAGCAGCGCTTCGTTGCCCGTCATGATGCCAATGTCATACAGCAGCTCCGTGTTCCATGTGCAGCCCCATACAGCCGGCGTAACCCAGTTCGTACCCATCTGATTTTCGGGTGCCTGTGCGCCGCCGAACATCCCGCCATTCCAGAAGGGATGTGCCGCCGCGTCATACGCACCGTTCTGCTTCTTGCCGATAGCTTCTACCGCAGGCTGCCCGAATCCGCCGTAGGAGACGATGGTCGCCATTTCGTCCCACGTCAGCTGATTCATGTACTCGTCCCACTTCTTCGTGCCTTCATCGTCAGAGGCAACTGCCACGCCATCCACCACGCTCGGCTCGGTGTACGGCACGCCAGCCAAATCCGCCAGTTGAATCGCCGTTTTGCCGTTTTCATCGCGTGTACCAGCATTCTGCGTCCAAGTCGCAGGAACCTGCGAAACGTACCACGGCGAATCCTCCGTGTCATTCAGGCTGAAATATTCCTTCTGGGCATCCAGTTCATCAATAACTGCCTGATCCCAAGTGCGGTCTTCCTTCGTTGCGGCAGCCGGAACTTCCAGGCCGTCCGCACGGGACATCTGATTGTTTTCCAGCGTTTCATTGACAGAGATGTAGGCTTCCAGTCCTTCATCGCCGGAGAAGAGCGGCTTGATTTCCGCACCCGTGGTGTAGTCAGTCACGCACTGCAAGCCCGTTTCAACCGTGCGGGTAATCGACGCGATTTCTTCATGTGCGTTGCGGCGGATGGACAGCACATAGTCGCCAGCGTCAAGTTCGTAGCCGCGGAATTCGTTGGCGTTGGCGTCGTTCCAGTCAAACGATGCCATATCCTGTGCCACGAACTGCAACGTCACCACTTCGCTCTCGCCGGGCTGAAGCTCCTTCGTCTTGCCGAACGCTGCCAGATTGACATACGCCTTTTCAATTTCGCCCTCGGTGTACGGCGCGGTGTAGTACAGCTGCACAACGTCCTTGCCTGCCACATCGCCCGTGTTCGTCACACGAACCTTCACCGTGATGGTTTCATTCGCCGCATGAATCACCCCAGTCGGCGCAATGTCCCCCTCGATTTCCTGCGTAAAGGTGGTGTAGCTCAGACCATAGCCGAACGGATACACGACGTTCTCGTCATACCATGCTTCGCCGGCATCGTGTCCCTTCGTCTCATAATAACGGTAGCCGACGTAAATGCCTTCGCGGTATTCCACGGAGTGATAATCCGTCATCGTATCGCCGACATAGACGTTGTTGTTCATGCGCTCGCCGTTTTCAAAATTCTGCCCATTCGAGCCGAAATTCGTGAACGTCGGATCTTTGGTGAAATCGACCGCGTAAGTATCCGCAGTGCGGCCGGACGGCGAAACCTTGCCAGAGAGGATGTTGCCGATTGCCGCCGCGCCGTCGTTGCCGGTATGACCCACCCAGAGAATCGCATCAACGCCGAGGTTGTCCTCCGTCTTCGGCGCATTCACTTCCGCCAGCTCCATCGCATTGGAGGAGTTGACAATCAGGATGACTTTGGGGAAATTCGCCTTCACGTAGCGAATCAGATCTTTTTCCGTGTCCGTCAGCTCCAGCATGTGCGCATTCGGGTCAGCATTCTCGTCCTGCGCATAGCCGTAAGTCACTTCATCCCTGCCCTCCGAGCCGGAACGGGAAACAACCACCAGCGCTGCATCGCTGTAAGTATCGTAAGTGTAGGCGATGGAATCCGGAATATCCGTCGGCTTCACTTCTGCCGACTTTGTGCTGTAAAAGGACAGCAGACGTTCGTTGACATCAAAGCCCGCCTGCTTCATGCCATCTTCCAGCGAGGTTTTCGGCACACCGTACTGCCCCGGACGGCCAGAGCCAGAGCCACCGCCGCCCATCATGATGTTGGCAGCACGGAAACCGAACATGGACACCTTCGTCGTCGCACTATCCAGCGGCAGCACACCGTCATTCTTGAGCAGCACAAAGCCCTCTTCACCCACCTGAATATTCAGCGCCTTTGCCGCCGCGCGTTCCTGCGCCAAATTCGCGAAATCAGTGTAGTACTTGCCCTGCGAAAGCACAAAACCCGTCTGTGCGCCCGTCACCGGCACCAGCGATTCCTCCACCGTGCCTTCCGCAAACGCCGCAGGAATCGACGTACACAGCAACGCCGTGCAGCTGAGAATCGACAGCCACTTGGAAACCGTTCTCTTCATGTTTCATTCCTCCTCCTTTTGATTGATTGCCTCTCCGCAATCATCGGATAGCTGTATCTTAGCATTTTCCTCCCGTTTTGTGCTGTTTTTCGCGTATCCTTGCATTTTCTCCCCATAAACTTGACTTTTGAGCAGGTAGTTGTTATAATCATCATGCATCGCACCGTTTTTTCGTGAAATAGTGCCAGATAGCCGTATCTGCACATCTACTGCGCGATGAGGGAGGCAGCCATGATTCGCATTGCTATTGTCGAGGATGATCAAAGTGCCGATGACCAGCTGACCGCCTGTCTGGAAAAGCTGTCGCTGCAAAGCAAGGAAGTATTTGATTTATCGCATTATCCCGATGCCCAGCAGTTTTTGTTCGCGTTTCATTCGCAGTTTGACTTGATTTTTATGGACATTGAAATGCCAAACATGGACGGCTTGTCCGCAGCGCGCAGAATGCGTGAAATCGACAGCAACGTCGCGCTGGTCTTTGTCACGAACCTTGCGCGCTATGCTATTAACGGCTATGAAGTCAGTGCACTGGATTATATTCTGAAGCCTTTGGATTACGATGCTTTCTATTTGAAAATGCAGAAGGTTCTTCGCTACTGCCAGACACAGCAGCAGCGCCGTCAGCAGAGCGTGGTGATTCCTACCGCGGACGGCAACACCCACTTGCCGCTCAGTGAGCTGCTCTATGTGGAGGTAGTGTCGCACACGCTGATTTACCACACACTTTCTCATGATTACGAAACGTACGGGACACTCAAAAACGTGGAGAAGGAATTGTCTTCGCACGGTTTTTTCCGCTGCAACAGCTGCTATTTGGTCAATCTGCAATACATTCGCCGCATTGATGGCTATACCGTCTATGTCGGCAAAACGCCGCTTGCAATTTCTCATCCCCGGCGCAAGGACTTTCTTGCCGCAATGACCCAATTCTGCGAACGGAGGGCAAATACTCAATGAATCTGACCAATATCTGGGGCTCTTTTAGTTATCTTTCTGCCCTCTTTATCGCCGTTTATATTGTCGCGATGAAACTGCCCCGAAAAAAACTGTTTCCGTTTCGTCTGCTTTGCTGTACCGGCGTGGTCATCCTCTACAAATGCTGTTCTGATGCCTTTGTTTACGCCCTTCCGCCGGACGATACCGTGACTCTGCTTTCCCGTGTGCTGGATAGTTTTCTGCTGTATTGCCTATCGCTGCTGTCCATTGGCTTCTGCTTTGAATGCGATTTCTGGGCCATGCTGTTCTGTTCCACTGCCGGTTACTGTATGCAGCACATGAGTCAGCGAACGTATCTGCTATTAGTACGTTTCATCAGCGTTTCCATGCACCCACTTCTCAAAGCACTCATGCTGATTTGTATCACGGCGGGATATTATGTTATCCTCTATTTCACCATGATTCGAAAAGCTGACTACCGGGGAACGATGCTCAACAACCGCATACAGATTGTTGTCAGCTGTATCGCCGTGCTGGTTACAATTTTCTTAAATTCCTTTGCGCATCGTGCAGCCATCGGTTTTCCGTCAGTGCAGAGTTATATTATGGTATTTTCCTGCTTAACGGCACTGCTGTCCTTCTATGTGGAATTTGGCTGGCTTGCTGCACGCAAGGCAGAAATCGAAAAGAGCACCGTGCTGCAAATGGCGGAAGACGACAGCAAGCAATTTCAAATTGAAAAAGACATCATCGAGCTCATTAACGTAAAATGCCATGACCTGAAGCATCAAATTTCCGCGCTGAACGGCGTGATTCCGCCCGATGAAGTCAAGGCGCTTCAAGAAACCGTCAACATCTACGATTCTATTTTCAAAACCGGCAATCATGCACTGGATATTGTGCTGACGAATCGCAGTCTCCTTTGCGAAAAGAAGGGTATCACGCTGACATGCAGCATCGACGGACAGCCGCTGCAGTTTCTCTCTGATGCAGAAATCTTCTCCCTATTCAGCAATTTGCTGGACAATGCCATCGAAGCTGTTGAGCAAATCAAAATTCCCAGCAAACGTCTCATCAGCCTTACTGGTCAAAGCACTTGCGGCACGTTTGTCATTCAGGAAGAGAACTATTTGCTTACTGCGCCGCAGTTTGAAAACAATCTGCCGCTGACCACCAAACAGGACAAGCGCTACCACGGTTTCGGCACAAAAAGCATCAGCATGATTTGCGAAAAACACCAAGGGCACTGCACCATGAACGTGATGAAGGATATTTTCGAGGTGCGGATTGTATTCCCGATGGTGGATGGTGAAGCGAAAAAAGTGTAAAGATGCATGGAAATCTGAACGCTATTATCCGCTCTTCTGTATTCAATTGGACACTGACTGCATCTTTCATGACGATATAACCACAGCGTCCGCGCTACATTCATTGGGATTGGGAAATGTGTTTCCAACAAGCTAATCGTCATTTTTAGCAAAATGACCCTGCT
>ERZ773216.546-NODE-546-length-52120-cov-6.149640_pt1 | contig 52120 bp, 37 predicted proteins | sample MGYA00511259_ERZ773216 | MGnify/ENA primary metagenome ERZ773216 (study PRJEB29015, sample SAMEA2737764) | human gut metagenome | biome: human gut; feature: human-associated habitat; material: faeces | place: China | collected 2012 ... | reverse complement strand
AAAGCTGAACCATATATGGGTGGATTTGTTCATTCTGGACAAGCTTCCTTCCTCCAGGGCGGGGGCGGAATTTACCCGCTTCCTGCACAAGGCGGTGTATGGCATGGCCATGGGGCACAGGTATAAACTGGATTTTGGCAAATACAGCCTGATTCACAAGATATTCGTGGGAGGGCTGGCTGCTGCAGGCCGCCTGGTGCCCATGAAGCTTATCTTTGCCATGCAGAAGGCCGCTGCCCTGAAGGACAGGCGCAGCAAGGGGAGCCTGCGCTATTACAGCAACTATCAGCCGGATTATCTGTATGTGACTGTGGATAAGTCCTGCTGCGACCAGGTGGAGGACGCGGATTTTGAGGATACCCGTCTAATGATACCAAAGGGATGGCACCAGATACTGACAGAGGTGTATGGCAATTACATGGAAATGCCGCCGGAGGACAAACGGGTGCCCACCCACTCCAGCCAGCAAATCCGTATTTTTGATTAGAATGTGCCGGAACAGGGGGCAGACACGCACTGGGGGGATGACGGCAGAGAGATTGAGTGTGTTGTTCTGACGATTTTCCCGGCAGGCGGCAAGGATTATATTGCCCTTCTTCCGATGGATGACATCGAGGCAGAGGACGGAGAGGTATATCTGTACCGTTACAGCGAGGATGAGAACGGACAGCCGAACCTGGAAAACATCGAGGACGACGATGAGTATGAGATCGTGGCAGATGCGTTTGACGAGCTTCTGGACGAGCAGGAATATGATGAGCTGGTCGGCGAGGACGAGCTGGATCAGTAATTAGGCAGGCAAAAGACAGGACGCCCAGGTACTTCGCAGGCAGAAACGGCGAGGCATCTGGGCGTTTTACATCTTTTCAGGGGTGGTACGATGGAACTGAAACAGGAGTTAAAGCTCAAACAGACCTTGTCCCAGAAAATGATACAATCCGCAAATATTCTTCAGATGGGGCAGATAGAGCTGAAAGAGTACATAGAAGAGATGGCGCTGGAAAATCCAGTGGTGGATCTGGAAGAGCGGGAGCCGGAGAACGGACGGCTGGAAGAAAATGGAGAGCTGAACGAGAAAATCCGCAGATTTGAAGAACTTGCCAGCCTTGACCGCCAGAACCAGACCTATTATCAGGATGAGGAAGAAGAGGCGGGACGATTAGAGCCGGGACGAAGCCAGGAGGGGCTTTTGGAATCGCTTCTGGAACAGGCGTGTATGCTGCATCTGACGAAAAGAGAAGAAAAAATATTCCGCTATATGATCAAAAATCTGGATGCAAGCGGATATCTCAGCGTGAATTTTGGAGAACTCTGCGCTGGGCTGGGAATTGAGGAGACAGAAGGAGAACGGATCTGGAAAAATTTTGGCAGGCTGGAACCGCGCGGGATCGGGGCGCGGTCGCTGAAGGAGTGCCTGTTGATGCAGTTGTCTTACCTGGCAGAGGACGGCAGCGTGGTGATTGATATTGTTCAGAATGAAACGATGCGAACCGAAATTCTGGCGGCACACATCATTTCCAACCATCTGGATCTGCTTGGAAAAAACCAGATGAAGCAGCTTGCCCGTGTATGCTCCTGCAAGCTGGAGGAAGTGCTTCTGGCAGCAGCGCGGATCCGGGAGCTGAATCCCAAACCAGGAAGCGGATATGGGGATGAGAGCTATGATAAATATATCGTACCAGATATAATTATTACCCAGACGGAACACGGATTTGAAATGCAGCTTTCCGATGAGACACTGCCGCAGATTGCCATCAATCCGTATTATCTGTCATTGATGAAGCAGAAAGATACCGAGACGGAGGCAAAGGACTACATTGAGGGGAAAATCCGGCAGGCTGAATGGGTCTGCCAGTGCATTGGGAAGCGCAACCAGACATTGTTGCGGCTGGCAGAAGAGATTTTGTGCGTACAGGGGGAATTTTTCGCAAAAGGAAGTGGAAAACTGGCTCCGTGGACGCAGAAACAGGCGGCTAAATCGCTGGGGGTCAGCGAGCCGACGCTGAGCCGGACAGTGCGTGAAAAATATCTGCAATGCCGCTGGGGGATTTTTCCGCTGTCATATTTCTTTTCAAGACACATGGCTGCGGAGGGATTCGGGACAACGGATAAGGGAAGAATGGCAGAACGGGAAGAGGCGGCGAATCAGGAAGAAACGGCGGTTCAGGCAGAAATGGTGAATCGGATGGAAACAGGCAAAGATCCGCGGGAGGCAATCCGCCATCTGATCAAAACGGAAAATCCGAGAAAGCCGTTCAGCGACCGCGTGCTGTCAGAAAAACTGGCGGAAGCGGGGATCACGCTGTCGCGGCGGACTGTGGCGAAATACCGGGAAGAAATGGGAATCCGGGATGCATCCGGGCGGAAGTGCTTTGGTATCTGACAGAAAACATAGACAGAAAGACAGAGGGAAAACTATGTCATTGCAATTTATAATAGGTGGTTCCGGTTCGGGAAAGACACGGACATTGTATGAAAATCTGATCCGTCAGTCGATGGAAGAGCCGGACGGACGTTTTTTTGCTCTGGTGCCGGAACAGTTTACGATGCAGACGCAGAAAGAGATCGTGATGCTGCATCCGAACCATGGCGTGATGAATATCGATATTGTCAGTTTTGAGCGCCTGGCATACCGGGTGTTTGAGGAACTAGCGATTGAAAATCTGGCGGTGCTGGATGATATGGGAAAATCGATGGTTCTGCGGCGCGTTTCGTCGGGCGTCCGGGGAAATCTGCACCTGTTTGGAGGGCATCTGGACAAGGCGGGCTTTATCAGCGAGATCAAATCGATGCTGTCTGAGTTTTTCCAGTACGGCATCACGGAGGAAAAGCTGGAGACGCTGATCGGGGAGACAAAAAGCCCGCTGCTGCGCCAGAAGCTTCTGGATATGCAGGTTTTATACCGGGCATTCCAGGCGTATACCGAGGAAAAAGTGATCGTAAAAGAAGAAATTTTAAGCCTTCTCTGCCGGGTGCTGCCGCAGTCACAGCTCATCCGCGACAGCGTTGTGACGCTGGATGGCTATACGGGCTTTACGCCGATCCAGTATGAGCTTCTGGAACTCTTATTCCGGTGCTGCCGGAAGGTGATCGTGACGGTCACGATGGATCCGGAGGACAACCCGTACCGCGAGAGCGTGCAGCAGAAGCTCTTTTACATGAGCCGTCATACCGTCTGCCGTCTGATTGACCGTGCTGCAGCTGCCGGATGCAGCCGGGATGAGGATATTTTGTTGAAAGAAAAACCAATGTGGAGATTTAAGGACAGCCCGGAACTGGGATTTATTGAAAATGAATTGTTCCGATATAGGGGAAAGGTGTATCATTCTGGGAGCGGGAACGAAAGCGGGGCTGCGGCTGAACACGGCCGGGAAAGCCTGCGTCTAATTGAAGCAGCAACCCCGCAGGCGGAAATCTCTTTCTTATGCGGAGAAATCCGGCATCTGGTGGCATCGGAGGGCATCCGTTACCGGGAGATCGCGGTGATTACCGGCGACTTGGAGACATATTCGCGGGAGATTCTGAGGCAGTTTGAGAAGAATCAGATCCCGTGTTTTATTGATTATAAAAAAAATATTTTAAGTAACCCGATGGTGGAACTAATCCGGGCGGCGCTGGAGGTGCTGCAATCGGGCTTTTCCTATGAATCGGTGTTTCGATTCCTGAAAACAGGGCTGGTGATGCCGCTTGCGGGGCTTTCACCGGAAGTGATCTATCAGGCGGAAAATTATGTGATTGCGCTTGGAATCCGCGGGTTTAAGCGGTGGAACAGCACATGGGAGCGCGTGTACCGGGGGGCTGAGCTTATCAATCTGGATGAGTTAAATCAGTTCCGCGAGGCGGTTGTCACACCATTTCTGCCGCTTCGGGAGGTGTTTTCCAACCGCAAAGCAACGGTGCGCGAGCGGACGGAGGCGCTGGTCCATTTTCTCGAAGTACTTGAGATGGAGCAGAAGCTGGCGGCGATGGCGCAGCAGTTTGAAGAAATGGGCGATATGAGTCTTGCCAAGGAGTACGGGCAGGTGTATGGGCTGGTGATGGACCTGTTTGACCGGATTGTGGCGCTTCTCGGCGAGGAGGTCATGGGACAGCGGGAGTATGCAGAGATTCTGGACGCCGGTTTTGCGGAGATCAAGGTAGGACTGATCCCCGCGGTCGTGGACCGGATAGTGGTCGGCGATATCACGCGAACCCGTCTTTCCAATATAAAAGTGTTGTTTTTTGCCGGAGTCAATGACGGGATAGTGCCGTCTGTTTCGGGACGCGGCGGGATCCTTTCGGAGGCGGATCGCCGGGCGCTGCGGGAAATGCAGGTAGAATTGGCGCCGACCGCGCGGGAGGAAAGCTTTTTGCAGCGATTTTATCTCTATCTGGTGCTGACAAAGCCGTCGGACTATCTCTATCTGTCGTGTGCGGCGTCCTCTGCCGAGGGAAAAGCGATGCGTCCTTCGAGTCTGATGCTGCAGCTGCTTAAATTATTTCCGGAGAAACGTCTGGAACAGCCGGAGGAAGAGAAGGAAGCGCTCTGGTCGCCGGAGCTTGGTATGAGCTGGGTGCTTCGGGGACTGCAGGATGAAAAAAGCGGGGAAAATGACCAGTTTATATCGCTGTACCGATACTTTATTCAGGCAGAATCGTACCGGGATGAAATGCAGGCGCTCTCGGATGCTGCATTTTATACCTATCAGGATACGGGCATCGGGAAGGCGGCGGCGCGGGCGCTCTATAGCCCGATTCTGCGGGGCAGTGTGACGCGTATGGAGCTGTATGCGTCGTGTGCGTATGCACATTTTCTTTCGTATGGGCTGGAATTGTCGGAACGGCAGATGTACGAGATTGCCCCGTCGGATATCGGAAATCTGTTCCATGCGGCGATCGACATGTATTTCACGCGGATGAAAGAGGAAAATCGCCGGTTTTCCGGCATTTCGGAGGAAGACCGCCAGAAAATGGTGGCGGAGTGTGTGGCGTCGGTCACGGAGGAATACGGCAATGCGATTCTGGGAAGCTCGTACCGGAATCAGTATCTGGAACGGAAGGTATACCGGATCACGGATCGGACGATCTGGGCACTGACGGAACAGCTAAAAAAAGGTGATTTTGAGCCAGCCGGGTTTGAGGTCAGTTTTTCACCGATGGATCACCTGAGAGCGATGCGGATTCCGCTTTCAAGCGAGGAGGCGATCCATCTGCGCGGGCGGATTGACCGAATCGATCTCTGCGAGGATGGCGACCGGCTGTACCTTAAGATCATTGATTACAAGACGGGAAAAACGAAATTTGACCTGACGGATATTTATTATGGATTGCAGCTGCAGCTGGTCGTCTACATGGATGCGGCGATGGAGAAGATCGGGCGGGAATACCCGGATAAAACGGTGGTTCCAGCGGGGCTTTTCTATTATCATATCGAGGATCCGATGGTGGAGCGCAAGCCGGTGGAGTCGGAGGAGGAGACGAATGCCGATATTTTGAAGGCACTGCGGATGAACGGGCTGGTAAACGGCGATCGGGAGGCACTGGCACATCTGGATAACCGGCTGGGCGAGGAGGCGACGGCGGATTCGGATGTTGTGCCGGTTTCGATTAAAAATGAGGCGATCGTTGAGCGGCGTTCGCAGGCGGCAGGGGAAGAAAAATTCCGTGTGTTGGGCGCGTATGTGAACCGGAAAATGAAGCATATGGGGCGGGAGATTCTGGATGGAAACATTGCGGCGTCGCCGTACAAAAACGGCCAGAAAACGGCGTGCGATTATTGCCCGTACCACAGTGTGTGCGGATTTGATTTGAAAACGGACGGCTACCAGTTCCGGCGTTTTGATAAGCTGAGCCCGGAGGAGATCTGGGGGAAGATGGAAGAAAAGGATAAGAAAACGGAACGGTAGGTTTGTGTTTGGCTGTGACTGTGGGAATGAAAGAAGAACCAGTCATGAAAAAGGAAAGGGCGAGAAATGGCAGTAAATTGGACCAGGGAACAGAAGCAGGTAATTGAGGGGCGGGAGAAAAGCCTCCTGGTGTCGGCAGCGGCCGGAAGCGGTAAGACCGCGGTGCTGGTTGAGCGGATCATCCAGATGATCACGGAGGGGGAGAACCCGAAGGACATAGACCGCCTGCTTGTCATGACTTTTACCCGGGCGGCAGCGGCGGAGATGCGGGAGCGGATCCAGGCGGCGATTGAGAAAAAACTGGAATCGGAGCCGGAAAATGAACATCTCCAGCAGCAGGCAGTTCTGGTTCAGTTTGCCCAGATCACGACGATCGACAGCTTCTGCCTGCATATCATGCGGGAACATTTTGACCGGCTGGACATCGATCCGGCATTCCGGGTCGGCGATGAGGGCGAAATGCTTCTGATGCGCGCTGATGTGATGGATGGGCTGCTGGAAGATTATTACCGCGACGGCGGGAAACGGTATGAGGAGTTTGTGGACGCGTATGCGACGGGCAAGGCGGACGGTGGAATTGCCGAGTATGTGATGCAGGTCTACAATTTCGCCCAGAGTAACCCGTGGCCGGATGCGTGGTATGAAAAATGCCGTGAGGAGCTGCTCTTGACCGAACAGGGAGAGCTGGAGCAGACGGAGTGGATGCAGTTCCTTTTGCGTGATATTGCATTGCAGGCGCAGGAGTGGAAAATACAGCTTCGGGAGGCGTGGGAGATCTGCCAGGAGACGGGGGGACCGATGCCGTACCTGCCGATGATCGAGGAAGATCTGCGCCATGCGGAGGCAGTCTGTGGGGCAGCCGGTTCGTTTGAAACGATCTCGGAGGCATTGGAACGATTTACGTTTTCGCGTCTGGCGGCGATCCGCGGCAAAAACGGGGAGGTCGATCCGGAGAAAAAGGCGCTTGTTTCCGACTGCCGCAGCCGGGTCAAAAAAGCAGTTGAAAAGTTAAAAGGAGAGTATCTGTTTGCATCCCCGGAGCAGATGCTTGCGGATATGGAAGCTGGAAAAGAGCGGATTTTGGAACTTTTGGAGCTGGCGCAGGAATTTGGACGGCGGTTTAGGGCGAAGAAGAAAGAGAAAAATGTGGTGGATTTTCATGATCTGGAACATTTTGCGCTGGAGATTCTGACAGAACCGGAATCAGAATGTTCCGAGGCGGAGGAAACTTCAAGTGCAGAAGAAAACGATCAGATGCAAGGGAAAAATGCCTGGACAGTGCGCGTACCAGGCACAGTCGCGGATGAGCTCGCCGTGCAGTACGACGAAATTCTGGTGGACGAGTACCAGGACAGCAACCTGGTTCAGGAGACGCTGATCCAGTGCATCAGCGGTGAACGTTTTGACCGCCCGAATGTGTTTATGGTGGGCGATGTCAAGCAGAGTATCTATAAATTCCGCCTGGCGAGACCGGAATTATTTCTGGAAAAATACAGCACATACACGTCGGAGGAGAGCGCGCACCAGAAGATCGAGCTTCACCAGAACTTTCGAAGCCGGGATCACATACTGGAATCGATCAATGCGATTTTTTACCGTATCATGACGGAAAAGCTGGGAAATATATCCTATACGGAAGATGCGGCACTGCATCCGGGCGCAGCCTTTGAAGAGCGGGATGGCCTGGATGAGTTAAAGACGGAGCTTTTGCTGGTGGATTTGTCGGTGCAGCCGCAGAAAGAGACGGAATCCCCCGAGTTAGATGATGAGGCAGCCGATTACACCGCCAGAGAGCTGGAAGCGCGCATGATCGCCGGAAAGATCCGTGAGATGACGGATAAAGAACGGGGGATCACGATCTGGGATAAGGAGCTTGGCGCTTACCGTCGGGCGCAGTACGGGGATATTGTGATTCTGCTTCGAAGCGTTAGCGGATGGGCGGAAGAATTTATCGAGGTGCTGGCGACGCAGGGGATTCCGGCGGTCGCAGAGTCTCGGACGGGATATTTTAATACGCTGGAAGTCGAGACGGTGCTGAATCTTTTGGCAGTCATTGACAATCCGATGCAGGACATTCCCCTGGCGTCGGTGCTCAAATCGCCGTTTGGCGGCGTTTCTGATGAGGAGATGGCGTGGATTGTGGCGGAACATAAGGCGGGCGTTGACCGGTCGCGGGATGCAGGGCTTTACCGGGCGGTTGTGGAGTATATGAACGAGGATGGACCGGTGAAGTCGAATGACGAAAGTGACGATTCGTCGATCGCGGATGCGTTTCGTTTTCAAAAAAATAAATTAATTCAAAAGAATAACCTGCGCCGAAAACTCCAAAAACTCTTTACTCTCCTGGATACATTCCGCCAGGAATCTGTTTACCTGCCGATGCACGAACTCCTCTACCGGATTTACGACAAAACGGGCTATTACCGCTATGTGTCGGCGCTTCCGGGCGGGGCGGGACGGCGCGGCAATCTGGATATGCTGGTGGAGAAAGCGGCAGCCTATGAGGCGACGAGCTACCGGGGTGTGTTCCATTTCATCCGGTATATTGAGAAGCTGAAAAAATACAATACAGATTTTGGTGAAGCGCCGGTGGCAGATTCCGAGGGAACGGTGGTGCGGATCATGAGTATCCATAAGAGCAAGGGACTGGAATTTCCGATCGTGTTTGTGGCTGGAATGGGAAAAAATTTTAACAAGCAGGATACGCGGGGGAAACTTCTGATTGACGCGGATCTGGGAATCGGAACCGACTATCTGGACAGCGAGAAGCGCATCAAGGGACCGACGCTCAAGAAAAATGTGATGAAACGCCGGATGGAACTGGAGGCGCTGGGCGAGGAACTGCGCGTTCTTTACGTGGCGCTGACGCGTGCGAAGGAAAAATTGATTCTGACGGCGTCCTCCCGGAAATTGGAGGATCGGATTGCGAAGTGGAGCGCAGTGGCAGCCGAACACGGGGCGATTCCGTATACGATTCTGACGCTGGCTTCCTCGTATCTGGATTGGATTTTGATGAGTATTCCGGAAAAAAATACGTGGATTTCATATCAGATGGAAACGCTTTCCGACCAGATCGACCGTGAGATTGGCACGCAGATACGCCAGACGTTATCGAGAGAGTGGCTGCGGTGGCTGGCGGGGGAGGACAGCCATTTGTCGAATGACGAGAATCATCCAAACACGCAAAATCGGCTCGAAAATATCAGGCAAATAGAATCGATCATCAGCAACAACTACCATTTCCAGTACCCATACCTGGACGATCTGAGTCTCAACACCAAGATGTCCGTTTCTGAACTCAAGAAAAAGGGCATGGAGGAAGAGGAGGAGGAGATGGTATTTCTGCCGACGCTGCCAGTGTTTATGGAGAAGGAGCAGGAAGAAAAAGGCGGCGCGACGCGCGGTACGGCGTACCACCGTGTGTTGCAGTTTTTGCCGTTTGAGCGGGCAATGTCGAGACAGGAGTTAAATGCATTTCCAGCGAAGCTGGCGGCTGAGGGGCGGATGGACGCCGAGGCGGCGGCGTTGGTGCGTGGCTCAGATCTGGCAAAACTGACAGCCAGTTCATTGGGAAAACGCATGCAGAGAGCGGCAGCAGCCGGGAAACTGTACCGGGAAAAACAGTTCGTCATCGGTATTCCGGCGCGCGAAATGGGCGACTGGGATTCGGATGAGCGGATTCTGATACAGGGTATCATCGATGCCTTTTTTGAGGAGGACGGCAAGCTGGTTCTGGTGGATTATAAGACAGATTATGTGGAAAATTCAGACATTCTGATCCGCCGCTATGAGGCACAGGTGCGCTACTATACCCGCGCACTAGAACAGATAACAGGAAAAAGGGTGGCGGAGCGCTACCTGTATTCGTTCCGGTTTGGGGCGATTGAAGTGTAAGGCAGTGATTCTGGGTACAGATAGGCACGTTCGGATCCGATCGTATTTCCAGTCAATACGCCGGGATATGCGGCGCAGGAGGATCTGACGGAGTACCGGAGTTTTACGGATTATACGGATCAGGGCTTTGTTTATGTCCATGCGGGCTGCCGCGGCCGATAACTTTATAGAGTGGGTCAATGCGTGCTGCGCCCAGAGGAATTAAAATAATAAAATTAGAGAAATAAGTTTTGGTTAAAGGGTATCATCCGCCACCAGAACCGCTACCTGCGTCAGAAAATTCTCAGGATTTTTGTGCTGGGGTGGTCCCTCCAGATAGAGGTGGCGGGCGGTGCCCTTTAATGGAATCTGATATTTGTTTGCATACGCACAAAGATGCTTCACAATTACCGGAAGACCTTCATAGGCACCGTGATAAAAGATACAGAGCGCTTTCTGGCAGGGCAGGGTGACGAGATGTTCACCCAGGCTTTCCGGCGGGACGGCGATGCAGCAGGTAAAATCGCCCGGATTCGAAAGGTTGTATTCGGTGAAAAACATATGCTGCGTGGTGTCAGAACCATATTGGCGGATCGCCTTGATGAAGACGCTACGTAATTGCTCTTTCTTGTCTTCAAGTTCTGTCGAATGCAGATCCTGGCAGTAAACGGTCTGGGCGGGAAGTTCTATCTGTCGGATTTCAAAGTCATTGTGCCCTTTTGAATGTTCTTTTAATTTCTCAATATTCCGGCTGATCTCGTCACGCAGATCTTCCAGACGCGCGATCAGCGGCTCCAGATCCGTCGTGCCGTGATAATAGGCATAGATATCATCCAGCGAGAGACCGAGATTCTGCAGAATGCGGATGCTCCGGATGCGCGAGACGGTGTCTGCTGTATAGTAACGGTTTCCATTGATACCGTCTCTCTGATCCGGCAGAATAAGCCCCTTGTCTTCATAATTTAAAATCATGCGCCGGGTCACTTCCAACGCTTTGGCTGCCTCGCCGATCGAGAGCAGCCGTTTTTTATCGTGCGTCATAAAACCTCCTGTTAGATATCCATAAGATGTGCAATCATGTATATTTGTTATGTAGGGTTCTGGTGCAATTTTTTACACTCATAGTTTTTTATAATTACATGAAAAATAAGTAAAAATTATATAAATTAGCTAAAAAGGGATTGTATCGCACATCAATGTACGATGTATAATCATTTTATTGAAAGCGGGATGCTGTGTCAAGTATCCCGCCGATGCAAAACGCCACACAATTCGTCATACTATGCACGTTGAAAAGGAGTATCCGGGCAGGCAGGAGCGTCAGACATTGGGGAGAATGAGTATTTTATATACAGAAAGATTTGATGGCTCATCTGCAAACATCTGCCCGGAGAAACATTTCAACCAAAACGCCTTTATTGTATACCTATGATGCTGCGTTTTATCTGGAAAAATCAAGAAAGAATTGACATTTGAACGCCTTCCATATATGCTTGAACCAATATGATTTTCGATTTGACAGATGGGAAAATCAATGGAAAATCTAAGCAGATATGGGAGGCTTTTATGGATCAGGAAAATCAGACACCACACAAACGGCGTGTCAGATATAAAGGAAAATATCCAAAAAAATTTGAAGAAAAATATAAAGAGCTGCAGCCGGAGAAGTATCAGGACACGATCCAGCATGTGATTCAGAAGGGAAATACACCAGCGGGCATGCATATTTCCATTATGGTGCAGGAGATTCTGGACTTTTTGCAGATCCAGCCGGGGCAGGTCGGATTTGATGCGACGCTAGGATACGGCGGACATACGAAGGCAATGCTGGCCTGCCTGAAAGGGCAGGGACATATGTATGCGACCGATGTTGATCCGGAGGAATCCGCCAAGACGCGGAAACGCCTGGAAGAAGCGGGCTATGGCGAGGACATGCTTTCAATCCGTCTCCAGAACTTCTGTACAATCGATGAGATTGCCAGAGAAGCGGGTGGTTTTGATTTTATTTTAGCCGATCTGGGCGTGTCTTCGATGCAGATTGACAATCCGAAGCGAGGCTTTTCGTTCAAGGTAGATGGACCGCTGGATCTGCGCCTGAATCAGGAAAAAGGCATCAGCGCCGCCGAGCGCCTTGACACGATCGAGCGTGAGGAGCTGGCGGGCATGCTGTACGAAAATTCAGACGAACCGTACTGCGAGGAGCTGGCAAAAGCGATCACGGATGAGATCCGCCGTGGAAACCGGATCGATACGACCACGAAACTCCGTGAAATCATTGAAAAAACATTGGATTTCCTTCCGGAAAAGGAGAAAAAGGAGACAGTCAAGAAGACCTGTCAGCGTGTTTTCCAGGCGCTCCGGATCGATGTAAACCAGGAATTTGAAGTGCTCTATGAGTTTATGGAGAAGCTTCCGAATGCGCTTCGACCGGGCGGACGGGCAGCGATCCTGACCTTCCATTCCGGAGAGGATAAACTGGTGAAAGCGGCGCTCAAAGAGGGATATCGCGCCGGTATCTATAAAGAATACTCCAAAGATGTGGTGCGCCCGTCCGCGCAGGAGTGCGTACAGAACCCGCGTGCCCGCTCGACGAAGATGCGCTGGGCGATCCGGGCGGACGAGTAAAATGAATATAAAAGAAAATATATGAAAAAACAGGGCAGCTGTTCCGAGCAATATGGGAGCGGCTGTCCTGTTTTTATTGTGAAGATCAAAGAGAGTCCATGTGAAAAAATTTCGGGCGCAGTGATATCCGGTTCTGCAAAAATCCGATTAAAAGAGCAAAAATGTTTTTTTAGAGAGATTTCTGTTTCTGGTGCGTATACTATAAGATTACTTTTCAGAAAATAGAAAAGTGGTCACAGTTGTGAAAGAAAAACAGCTGCGAAAAAAACAAATCCGCGAGAAAGTTTCGTGAGAAAGAGAGGAAACGCATTGAAACAGGAAACACAAAATGAATTGGAACGATTTAGGGATTATTTGAGAGAACAGGAAAAAAGCAGCCATACGATCGAAAAATACTGCCGGGATGTGAGAAAATTTTTGATGTTTGCGGGTGAAGACTGGGATAAAAACACAATTATATCGTTTAAGGAATATCTGCAAGCCCATTATAAAACATCCAGCGCCAATTCGATGCTGGCATCTCTGAACAGCTACTTTCATTTTATCGGAAGACAGGAATACTGTGTCCGCACGTTCCGGGTGCAGAAGCGGATTTTCTGTGATGAGAGACGGGAAATGACGCGCAGCGATTATCAGAAGTTAGTTAAGGCGGCGCGGGAGCGCGGCGATGAACGCCTCTGTGCGATATTGCAGACGATCGCGAGCACGGGCATACGAATCAGCGAGCTTTCATATATTACAGCGGAATCGCTGGCACAGGGGGAAGTAGTGATCGACTGTAAGGGAAAACAGAGGGTGATCCTGCTGCCGCAGTCGCTGATGCTGTATCTGACGCAGTACTGCCAGAAGCAGCGGATTGTGAGAGGCAGTATCTTTGTCACAAGAAGCGGGCAGGCAGTCCGCAGACAGAATGTGTGGGCGGACATGAAATCCGTCTGCGCCGAAGCGGGTGTTCTTCCGAGCAAGGTATATCCGCACAATCTGCGCCATCTGTTTGCCAAAATATTTTATGAGCGCGATCACGATCTGGTCCGTCTGGCAGACTATCTGGGTCACAGCAGCGTGGAAACGACAAGACGTTATACGATCATCAGCAGCCGTGAAGCGTGCCGCAGACAGTTGGAATTAGGTTTGTTGATTGATAGGGAAAATTGACGAAAAACATAATGGGAATTATGTCATGAAATGGAAAAAATCTGCATACATATCTAAATATATGATTCTATTATTAAGTTTATCACTTCTGAGAAAGAATTTCAACATACAAAGGCGTTAAAAACAGTACTTGAAATAACACAGATATTTTATCCAAAATCTGGAAAATTCGACAAAAGCTTTGCAAATAAAAGAAAAAATGAAACAGTCGGATATGACATAATTCCCATTATGTCATCCGGGGAGGTGGAGTATGTGAGAGAAGATCTGACGGGGCGCCGGTATGGACGTCTGACTGTCTGCCGGGAAATAAAACAGGCAGCAAAAAGCCGCCGCCATTACTGGCTGTGCCGGTGCGACTGCGGGAAAGAAAAGACCGTGGAGGAGTCCCATCTGAAAACAGGGCATACGAAAAGCTGCGGGTGCTATCGGAAGGAGCTTCCGTCCAGTCGGCGGATCGATCTGACAGGCCGTCAGTTCGGACGTTTGAAAGTGCTTGAAGAGGCGGATAATTCCAAACGGACAGGTGAATACTGGAAATGTGTCTGTAGCTGCGGACGCCTGATTGAGGTGTCCAAAGAAAGCCTGTGCGCGGGAAAAACCAAGAGCTGTGGATGTCTGCAGGCGGAGACACGAAAGAAAAACATGAAAAAAGCGATTCATTTTGTAGGCGGAACCTGTCTGGAACGAATCGCCAACCAGAAAAATACGGCAAACAATACAAGCGGCTATCGAGGCGTCTACCAGCGGGAAAATTCCCGGTGGCGGGCAGCGATCGGCTTTCAGGGAAAAGTGTACAACCTTGGAACCTTCGTAAACCTTGAGGATGCGGTGGCAGCGCGGAAAAAAGCAGAAGAGGAATTGTACGAGCCATTTTTGCGGGAACATGGCGTGAAAGCGGTACAGAATGGAGGTATTTAAATCCGCATAAGGGGACCTGTGTTGATGATAAGACGGGAGGCAAAAAGAATGAAAAAAACGAAGAAAAAGGGGAAAAGTTACAGTCAAGGCTGGTTTGGGCGTCAGTCAAGGCGTTTCATGTCAGTGCTTTTGTGCAGCAGTATGTTGAGCACAAGCGTGGCAAATACAGCCGCATTTGCAGCTGCCACATCCGAAGGAGGGGATGAAAGACAGGAATTTTCATTGGAAAAAGAAGTCCTCAGGCAGGCAATCCGGGATGCTGCTAAAAAAGGAAAGACAGTAAAAGAGGATGCATTTACGTTTTCCGGCGATGAGGCAGAAACCTACGAGGGACTGTTTGAAGAAGGAAATCTATATGAACTGCATCCAGATTTCGAGAAGAAAAACGACCGGCTTACTTTGAAAATGTATGCCCGCTTAGAGGATGAAGAGGACATGGATCAGTATACGATCAGCGGAAATGAAGAAATTATTTTCCTGATGACCAATTCTTCTTCAAAAGAGCGCACCGGACGGATTCTGGTGGATGGAAGAGCCAGCGCATGGATGACGGTTGCGCCATTTGGTGAAGTAAAAAAGCAGGTTGAGCTGGAGACGGAGGAAGCGGTTCCGGCCGAGATAGAAAATGAGGTAAAAGAACCGGAAAGTGCAGTTCCGGCAGGGAGTGAAAATATCACAGAAGAGAATACGGCTCTGGAGGACGATGTAAAAGAGCGGGAAAATGCTTCAGATGCAGGTAACAATCAAATAAAAGAAGAAAACTCGGATCCAGAAAAGCAGGACAAAGCAGAGCAGAAAGCTCAGGAACCGAATACAGGAGATTCAGAAGATACCTCGGATATAAAAGAAGAACCGGAAGCAGCGGATGACAAGAAAGATTTATCGAAACCGGATTCTGAGAACGAGAATGAAAAAGCAGACATGGATGCGTCCGATGCAGATACATCGGATTCAGAAAATGACAGCGCCCAGGACGAAGATTCAGTTCAGGTATCACGTTCGGCTCATTTTTCGATGTTTTTGACTTCAGCTGCAATGGCATCTCCGCCTGATGCAGAAGAAGAGGACGAGAACGATGAAAATGAAAAAAATAAGGCGATTGTAGGCGACGAAGCAGAAGAAGACAATTTCGAACGCATTCTGGGGGATTCATATGAAACGGTAGGCATTAAGAATGCATCCGCAGCCGCATTTGTAACTTCCGCGATGGAGCTTGGTCTGACAGACGTAGCTGTTTTGTCGGCAGTGGAAGTGGAAGAAATTCCAGACTGGCAGATTTCGAAGTCTAAAAAAGCTACCAATCTGGACGAAAACTTTGAATCCCAGGTAACACTTTCCCTTCCGTCAGCGGAGGAAAAACTGGAAAATGACATTGTGTTTGTGCTGGATAAATCTACCAGCGTGCAGCTGGAAAATGAGGCGTTAGAGATGCTTAAGGAGCTGCAGGCGCAGGCAAAGAAAAATGGCGCAAAAGTAAAGGTTGGAGTCGTTATTTTTAATAAAGAAGCGCATAAGTCTGACTTTATGGATTTGGAAACCCAGTATGATGCGATTGCGGCAGCGATCCGTGAGAATATTAGCAGCGGAACGAATCTTTCGGCTGGAATCCTTGCAGGCAAGAAAATGCTGGATGAGGATACGCAGGTGGCAGCAGGAAGAAAGAGCCTGGTGCTTTTAAGCGATGGCATTACCTATATTTTTGGGGAAAAACCGACGGCGGTTGCCTGGGGATTTGAGAATGATGGTTCAGAACATTCCTGGGCGGGACCGGATAACTGGATTCTTAAATATGGGAATAATAAAGCATTATCGGAGGATGAGTGGAACGAGCGCCTGGGTACAATCAAAGCGCAGATGGATGCACAGGGCGATGAATTTGACCATCTATATGAGCAAGGAGATTTAATGCCATGTACCCCACCTGGTGAAGGAAAAGAACGTGCCAATAGCGTTGATAAAGCACTCTATCTTTCCTATGAGGCATATCTGGAAGCGGCGAAGGAACAGTATCACTGCTATGCGATGCCGATTGGTTCATCTGCTGGTGAAAGCTATCCATGGGGACCGAGCTTTGTGAAATATCTGGCAGACGGAAAAACGGTAAGTTTTGAAGATATCAAAAATGACATCCTTTATGCCGTCGATCGGGACTCGATGGTGGAAGATTATATGGGTTGGGTCAAGGATGACTACAATTTTGACTTAAAGAGCATCGACCGTCTGACTGTTGGCGGCAGGGAGCTTTCTAAATGGAAAGATGGAAATACCGTTTATTTTGGAAATGAAGACGTGAATGCAGCTCAGTATCGTTTTAAGGTGGAATACGATCCGTCGGATAAGGAAGGCGGAGAACATTTCATCTGGACGATGAATGAGGCGGTAAAAAATAATGAACCGGTGCAGCTGACCTATACGGTAAAACTGGTAAATCCGAAGAACAATCCAGGAGAATCGTATGGACGGTACGATGAAGACGGAAGCGAAGAGTATGATGGACTTTATACGAACCAGAAAGCAGTGCTGCATCCGGTTGGAAGCGATCAGGAAAAAGGAAAAACGGAAGTATTTTCGAAACCGACTGTATCATATACGATTCCGGGAGGAGAACTTCCGACGATTCCAGAGGGAGGAACTTCTAAATCGAAGACAGCGGAACAGCTGGATGAAAATTTTAAGTCTCAAGTGGCTTTGTCCTTGCCGTCAGCGGAGGAGCAGCTGGTAAGTGATGTGGTGCTTGTCTTAGATAAATCAACCAGCATGGGACTGAAAGAGCAGGCATTGGAAATGCTTCAGAACCTCAAGAAAGAAGTGCAGGAAAAGGGAGCAAAGGTCAAAGTGGGAGTAGTGCTCTTTAACAAGGAAGCCCATACGGATGGATTTATGGATTTGGAGACCCAATATGAGGCGATTGAAGCAGCCATTTGTCAGGAAATTAAGAGTGGAACCAATCTTCACGCAGGTATTTTAGCGGGTAAATCAATGTTAGACCAGGATACAGGAGTGGCAGATGAACGCAAGACACTGGTAGTTGTCAGTGATGGTATTACCTATATGTTTAATGAGAATCCGACGGCGGTTGCCTGGGGATTTATGGCAGATTCTCCGAAACATTTTGCAGGACCGGATAACTGGAATTCCAAGTATGGAAATAATCAGGCACCGGCGGACTGGAATGCATGGCTGACCGGCATAGGAGCCAGACTTTCAGAGCAGAAGGATACACACGACTATCCATATGGAACGGAACCGGATGCATCGCTTATTACACCGGTGGAGGAAGCAGGAAATTATGTGAATTCGATCGATAAGGCATTATATCTTTCATACGAGGCGTACGCACAGGCAGCTTCGGAAGGATATCACTGCTATGCGATGCCGATTACGCCGCCCGGAACGGCAAGTAACTATGAGTGGGGAATGAGTTTCATGCGGTACCTCGCGAATGGAAAGCAGGTTTCATTTGACAGTATAGAAAATGATATTTTGTATGCCGTTGATAAAGGTTCTGTTGTGAAAGATTATATGGGCTATGTGAAAGAGGATTATAACTTTGATTTCGATCACTTAGACCAGCTGACAGTAGGGGGAAAAGCGCTTTCTATGTATCAGGAGGGCAACACCTGGTATTTTGGAGACGGAGAACCGGGACCGCAGAATTATCGTTTTAAAGTGGTATATGACGCGGGAAATAAGGCAGAGACAGAGATGTTTACCTGGTATATAAATGAACCAGTTTCAAACTTTGCACCGGTGCAGCTGACCTATACCGTAAAACTGATAAACCCAAAGACGGCGGATGGAACCTATGGAAAATATGACCGGGACGGCAGCCAGCACTATGAAGGGCTCTATACCAATCAGGAGGCGGTCCTGTATCCGGTAGACAGCCGTGGAAATGAGTATCGGCCAGAAGAATTCCCGAAGCCGACCGTATCATATGTGGTAGAACATGGAAGCCAGGAACCGGGATCTGATCCTACCCCGACCCCGAATCCAGGCAATAACGGAGGCGGAAGCCACGGCGGTCACGGAGGCGGAAGTAGTTCTGGCAGTAAAAAGTCTTCGACCACAACCGCGTCGGGACCGGCAGCCCAGCCGACGGAACCGGTTACGCCGGTTGTACCAGAACCTCAGCCGGTTGTACCGGCAGAAGGACTTCCGAAGACCGGGGATACGGATCGGATGGATGTGCCGATGGCTCTGCTGGCAATTGGAATGATGGCAGCAGCTTATGTATTAATGACGGGCAGAAAAAAGACGGAAGAGTAAGACGAGACATAGAAAAATAAAAATTGCCCGGTTATAAGAGCAGGTTTTTAGGGCGGCGCCAGAAAAAATGGCGCTGTCCTAAAACTATGCTGTTATCTGTTTCGTTTTGTATGCAAATTAATACATCATTTATAAAAATATATAATTTGCTTAACAAATAAAGGCGCAGAACGTTTCACGGGCAAAGATGGAGGGATCGATGCAAAAGTGGACACGGAAAGCAGCGGCTGTGATAGCTGTCATCTGTCTGGCGTTCGGTACAGCGGGGGTGGCAATGCATAAATGGGATGAAATGCGTCAGGAGAAGGCGCATGAAGAGCTGACCGCTCAGGTTGTGGGAATGTCGGAAGCAGGGACGACAGGAGAAACAATGCCGGAGAAAAAAGTGCCAGAAGTGGAAAATGAGATAGATGAGACGGATGCAATAAAGGAGACAGAATATGTGTCAGCAATTGATTTCGCAGTGCTGGATTCCCAGAATCCGGACGTCGTTGCCTGGATTCAGATTCCGGGAACTCAGATCAATTATCCGGTGGTTCAGGGGAAGGACAATGATTATTACCTGCACCGTGACCTGAACGGGCAGAAGAGCACGGCGGGCACGATTTTTCTGGACTATGCCGATCGGGCAGATTTTTCGTCCCTGCATAACGTGCTGTACGGCCATCACATGAAGAATGGAAGTATGTTTAAGGACATTTCCAGATACAAGGATCAGGGCTATTTCGATCAGCATTCAGAAATCATTCTTTATACGCCGGAGCGGGAGATTCATTTAAAAGCCCTGGCGGCTGTCTGCACATCGCCGGATGCGATCCGCCGGAAAACGGAGTTTGCATCGGGAGAAGAATTTGCGTCATATATTCAGCAGATGACAGCGGGCGCGAGCGCGTCCGCGCCGGTCGAGGGGACGATCGTGCGTTTGTATTCATTTGTGACATGCAGCTATGAATTTAACAATGCCCGGACAATTCTATATGCGTATGAATCGGCAGAATAGTAACTGTTCACGGGTAGGCACTTTTGGAACCGAAAGTGCCGTAAGAAAACGTGGTGGCAGCAGGAATTTGCCGTATTTAAATGCGAAGCCACGGCAAATTCCGTTACTGGGCACGTATGCGTGAACAGTAACGCAGAATAAGATGGGGAATGTCCCAGATGTGGAAAAGTAAAATACGTTACCATGATGCAGTAACTGGATAGACAGAAAGACATAACATGGAAACGGACCGGAAAGAAATGTTTATGCGCTGCTGCATCTGGAAATAGATCTATCAAGGGAGGTAAAGGGATGGAAGAGAGAAAAATCAGGGGAAGGAGCCGGAGACGGAAGTATAAAAATCAGATGCGCCGTCCGATAGCAGTATTGCTGGCGCTGATGCTGTCGTTTAGTTCCTTCGGTACGGCGGCCGCCTATGCGGATGATGCGGCAGTTGTCAAAGAAAGCGTGGACACAGCGGGAACGCAGGAGAAAGTCGATCTGGATAAGTGGATGGAGAAAGAAGTGTTTGGTACTGGAAAACAGGCAGAGAATATTGCTGGGAAAGATACTATTGGAGTGCAGGATGGTTCTACGGTAGCGGATGTTTCTGGAGATGAGGGCTCAGATGGAGCTGGTGAAGGAAATGAAGCCGGAACGGTGGGTTCTGTGAATGAAAATGGAAACAGCCAGACAGGGGAAGAAAACGGTCAGAATCCGTCGGGTGAACAGACGGATAATCCATACGATTCGATCGAACGCCCATCTCAGTCTGACACGGTAGAAATTATTCCGGGCGCGCCGTCCGACTCGAAAAAGAACGAATCGGATGCCAATTCTGGTACAGGCTCTGCAGGTTCGGCGTCGGGAGCAGCCGGAGATTCTAATTCTCAGAATGGACAGGAAAATGTGGATAATTCCGGAAACCAGACGGGCGGCAGCCAGGAGACAGAGGTAAAACCTGTTTTACCGGAAGAGAAGGATTATGAATATTTTTATGATAAAGAAACTGGAAAATTTAAGGTAACCTTTAATATCAAAGAAGATGCCAAGGGTGACCAGACGATTGAGCTGAGCAAGGTGATGGAAGAGATCAATGCGGCTGGAAAGAAGCAGTTTGAACAGTGGTTCCAGACTAAAGAAGGTGCGGACGAGCTGGAAAATGCACAGTATTACGGACAAAATACGATCCGTCAGGTTTTCAATGGAGTTGAATATAGCTATAATATAAAAAATGGAACAGTCTGTCCGTATGAGGAACCGGGATGTACAATGGTATTTGATGTTTATATTACCAACGGTTCCAAACATACATATGTGTATAAAAATAACAGCTTTATCGTATCGACACCGGACATGAGCAATCAGGATCAGACAGGAGTCATTGGATTTGACGGACAGGAGCTGCCGGAAGATTATACGAAGGGATTTCTTTCTCCCAAGTATGATATAAAGAATTCCAGCACAACAGGAGTTATTGAAAATCTGATTGATGAGGCATTGAAAGACACGCAGTCTCAGCGCCAGTACGGAATTGATAAGGACGGAAATTTAACGACATCCTATATCAAATTAACGAAAAACGATATTAACGTTGGAGAACCGGTTTATCAGATTGGCAAAAAATATTATCTGTATTCAGAAAAATATGATTGCTATTATTGCGATTTTAATAGTGCACAGGTGGAAGAAAAACCAAAAGGTTCTGGAAAGTATTTTGTAAGCTCAATTCCGTCCAGTGGAAAAAACAATTATGCGATCAAGGCGGATGGAAGTAAATATTATGCTCCGTGGGTGCGTGGCGGTGAGATTGATGCAATCCGGGCATCAAAATATAAAATTCAGGATGCCTTGAATCAATATCTTTCTAAAAATAACACGACACTAGAAAAAGAAGTTCTTAAATACTACAACGAAAGAGGGGGAACTTCCTACACGACCATCGAGGAACTGCTTTCCAAGAATGAAGCAGCGGCAAATGAACTAACACGAGCGGGAGAGACCGGAAATTCTTCCTTGGTTTCTCTGGATCCGATGCTGATTCACTCCAGCAGTCAGTATGATAATTTTTATCAGAATATTTTCAGCTTCAATGTCGGCAGCCAGGAGGATATGAAAAAATTCCTGGAAAATGAAAATCTGGGTCACGGTCATAGTCATGGAAATTGGGCGACGGATGGGTGTGAGATGACGATCGGCGATTATATGGCGGATAAGTTAAATGAAACGGATGGTGCATGGGATAAGGCAAATGCCTATTTTAACGCATTGCTAAAGTCCGGTTTGATGGCGGAAGAAGCTACCTGGGTTGCATTTACCATGGCAACCAATATTGATGGTCCGCGTGCGGATAATGATTATCAGAATACCGCCTGGAACTGGTACAGTTCCATGGTTCTCAAACAGCAGGATGGCACCTTCAACCTGACCAAGGTAGATACGGATGGCAGCCAGCTCGGAGATGACGAGGGCGAGGGGCAGACTTCGTTCTATCTCTGGTATATAGACAGCAAGACGGAGACAGATGAACAGGGAAATCAGAAGACAACGGATGTGACAAAATACTGTGTTTATGTGGATCCGGTCTACGAAACGGTAGAAAATGAAGATGGGACGAAGAGCCAGAAACTGGTAAAAGATGGATATTATGGCTGGGTTGAGTACGATCCGGACAACAAAGAGTTAAACTATACCGTCTCGACGACCAACGGAACCCTGAATATTGATTATGCACTTTTAGAGGGAGTGGTCTATTACCTTCAGGAAAAGGCGGCGCCAGATGGATATAAGGTGGATTCCAATATTTATGTGATCTGCGATGAAGAATCGTATCAGCAGATGACAGCCGAAAAAGGGGTAAGCAGTGTGATTAACCCGGCCACCGGCGTGGAGAGCGCTGTGGTTTATATGGGCGCAATCAAAGGCGGCGAAACTCTGAAAGTAAACTTTGTCAACGGAAAGACAGCTCCGAAGCCAGATCCAACCCCGGATCATGGGGGTGGCGGAAGCCACGGCGGTCATGGAGGCGGCGGTTCCAGTTCTGGCGGAAAGAAGACAACCTCTGCGGGACCGGGGACAGTCACCGAAGAACCGGTGCTTCCGGAACAGCCGGCGGAAGTGCCGATTGAAAATATTCCTGCACAGGGACTTCCGAAGACAGGAGAGGACGGAGTAAACACATCGGCTCTGATGCTGACACTCGGACTGATCGCATCTGCTTATGTATGGATGAGCGGCAGACGGGAGGAAGAAGAGAACCGTAAAAACTAAAAGAAAACGGTGATGAGAAAGACGCAGAAACGTTGTAAACAGGTATAAATCGAACAGATATAAATCAAACGGCAGCTGCTAAACAGGTAGATACAGTAAGTATCTCTTCCTGTCTGGCAGCTGCCGTTTGTCAAAATATATTTTTTAAATAAAATACTCCGCCTCACTTCTGCGTGTATAGTTCTGCTCCAGCATCGCAACGTGGGACAGAAAAGCCTCGTTGTCGAAGTATTTGGCGCCAGCCGGGCAGATCTTGATGCACGCCTGGCACTTGATGCAGATACCGGTACAGGTGTCCGGTGCATCCGCCGGGATAGAACCCATCGGACAGACGGTTGCACAGATGCCGCATCCGGTACATTTTTCCAGATCAGTAACTGGTTTGGCTTTCAGGAAGACAGCCGGTTTTCCGTCGGTGCCGAGCGGTGTGTAATATGGTCCGACCGGATCATCGCCGCGCACGGCAATCGGAGCCGGGATTTCGGTCAGGGAAGTGATCTTTTCAGCTGCTTTGATGCCGAATGCATGGATCTGTGCGAGATCATCTGCATCTGGACGTCCGGTTGCCAGCTTGTCGCTGAATACGTGCTCGGTCGGGATACCGGCACCCGCAATGGTGTGGAAACCGTGCGCCTCTAATTCATTGCGAAGCTCGATGAGCCCATTGTCGAAGTTGCGGTTTCCGAAGACAGCCACCGGAATGGCGAGCGCGCCATTTCCCTCAAAATGGGTCTGTACAAATGGGAGCATCTTGTTCGGGATGCGTCCCGCGTAGACCGGGGTGCCGATGACGAGCAGATCTTCTGTCCCGTATGTATGGACTTTTTCGCGGCTTTCCGGCAGCGTGAAATCATAGGAATCCATCGGGACGCCGAGTGTGTCCGCGATGGCCTGCGCCAGCGTGATGATAACCTTTTTCGCGTTGCCGGTCGGGCTGAAATAGACTGCGTGTACGTGATTGATTTTCATGAAAATACCTTCTCTTCGTATGCTTAAATTTAATTCGGTAAAATACCTTATTATAGTAGGTATTTTAATGGATTTATGGTGGGCTGTCAATGAAACATGAGTTTTTGCAGAATTACCAAAATATCATTACATATGTCTTGTCACATGAAATAATATGTGCTATACTGATGCGGATGCACAAATAAAGTTTTGGATTGAAAGAGAACTTTGTTTGCGATAGGGGCATAGAGTGGCAGATAGTATTCTGCGATTTGAAGGCTGAACTATCTGCAGGATAAAAAGATAAGTGCAAACGTATGGTATAGAAAGGAAGGCAACAAAATGGTCCGGGAGGAAAATTATGATGTGGTCATCGTCGGGTGTGGCGTAGGCGGTCTGTACACCGCTTTAAATCTGCCGTCGGAAGACCGGATCTTAATGATTTGCAAGGAAGATATAGAGAGCTGTGATTCCATGCTGGCGCAGGGAGGTATCTGCGTGCTGCGGGATGAGACGGATTATGATGCGTATTTTGAGGACACGATGCGCGCGGGACACTACGAGAACCGCAAGGAGAGTGTGGATATCATGATCCGCTCCAGCCGGGATGTGATAAATAATCTGCTGAAATTAGGCGTAGGGTTTGACAAAAATCCAGATGGCAGTTTAAAATATACAAAGGAGGGCGCGCATTCGCAGCCGCGTATCTGTTTCCATGAGGACATCACGGGAAAAGAGATCACGACGACTCTGCAGACGCGTGTAAAAGAACTTCCGAATGTAGAAATCCGGGAATATACTGTTATGACGGATATTTTGGTAGAAAAGGGCATCTGCACCGGTATTCTGGCAAAGAATGCAGACGGCGATATTTTAAAGATTCATGCGAAAAACACGGTTTTGGCGACTGGCGGTATCGGCGGGCTTTACAAGCATTCGACGAACTTCCCGAGCCTGACAGGTGATGGGCTGGATGTAGCAAAGAAACACGGCGTGCGTCTGGAACATCTCGATTATGTCCAGATTCATCCGACCAGCCTATACAGCAAGAAGCCGGGACGCAGCTTTCTGATTTCGGAATCGACCCGGGGCGAGGGTGCAGTTCTGTTAAATGGAAAGGGCGAGCGCTTTGTCGATGAGCTTCTGCCGCGTGATGTGGTGACGCAGGCGATCGAGAAGGAGATGGAAAAAGAAGGCAGCGATCATGTATGGCTGTCGTTTAAGGCAGTTCCGGAGGAGACGATCCGGAACCATTTTCCGCACATTTATGAGGAGTGCTTAAAAGAGGGCTACGATATCACGAAGGAACCGGCTCCGGTCGTACCGGCGCAGCATTATTTTATGGGCGGTATCTATGTCGATCATTTCTCTGAGACGACGATGGACCACCTGTATGCGGTTGGTGAGACGAGCTGCAACGGCGTACACGGAAAGAACCGGCTTGCCAGCAACAGTCTGCTGGAAAGCCTTGTATTTGCAGAGAGAGCGGCAGGCAAGATCGCCGGACGGGAGGACGAAGAGTATGAATCCAATTACGATGCAGCTTGTTGCGGATGAGTATATCCGCATGGCGTTAAAGGAAGATATCAACAGTGAGGACGTTTCGACGAACGCGGTCATGCCGGAATACCGTAAGGGCGAGGTACAACTCTTAGCCAAGGCAGACGGTATTATCGCCGGTTTACAGGTGTTTGAACGCGTGTTTAAACTTCTGGACGAGGCGACCGAGACAAAATTTGAGGTAAAAGACGGGGATACCGTCACAAAAGGGCAGTTTTTAGGCGTGATCACCGGCGACATCCGGGTGCTTCTTTCTGGCGAGCGGACGGCGCTCAACTATTTACAGCGGATGAGCGGCATTGCGACCTATACGAATCAGGTGGCGAAGCTCTTAGAAGGAACGAAGACGACGCTTTTAGATACGCGCAAGACGACCCCGTGTATGCGTATATTTGAAAAATATGCGGTCAAGGTTGGCGGCGGCAGCAACCACCGTTACAACTTATCGGACGGCGTGATGCTCAAGGATAACCATATCGACGCAGCCGGCGGAGTTAAGGCGGCGGTTGAGGCGGCGAAGAAATATGCCCCATTTGTCCGCAAGATCGAGGTGGAGACGGAAAATCTCGATATGGTGCGCGAGGCAGTGGAAGCGGGCGCTGATATTATCATGCTGGATAATATGACCCCGGACGAGATGGCGGAGGCGATCCGCATCATCGACGGACGCGCCGAGACGGAGTGTTCCGGAAATATGACGAAGGAAAATATCGCAACGATCACGAAATTAGGCGTAGATTATGTGTCCAGCGGCGCGCTGACGCACTCGGCACCAATTCTGGATCTGAGCCTCAAACATCTGCGGGCATTATAAAAATTTAAAAACTAAGAAAGGACAGGGAAAACAGGATGGAAACAACGATGACAGGAGTACAGCGGAGAAAGAAAATACTGGAAATGCTGGGACAGTCATCCACACCGCTTTCCGGCGGGGCGCTGGGGCGGGCAGTCGGCGTGAGCCGTCAGGTGGTGGTGCAGGATATCGCGCTTCTGCGTACCGAGGGACACCCTGTCCTTGCGACTGCCCGCGGTTATGTGCTGGAGGTGCCGCACCAGACGGAACGCCTCTTTAAAATGTGCCATACGACCGAGCAGACGCGCGAAGAGCTGAATACGATTGTTGATCTGGGCGGCGAGGTGCTGGATGTCATGGTCAACCACCGCATCTATGGAAAGGTATCGGCGCCGTTAAATATCCGCAGCCGCCGCGATGTTGAGGCATTTGTGGAAAATATCCGGACTGGGCGATCTACGCCGCTTTTAAACGTGACATCGGGCTATCATTTCCATCACGTGGCTGCCGATCAGGAGGAGATTCTTGACGAGATCGAGGCAGCGCTGCGGGAAAAGGGATTTCTGGCGGACTTCCTGTCATACGAGCAGGAAGAGGTGGAAAAATAGGGGGAAAGTCAAAAGAAATGAATTTTTGAAATTATTTTAAAAAATATGAAATTTCCTGTTGACATTCTTTTTCAAATGTTATATACTATCTTTGCTGTCGATGAGACAGATAAGCAGTTGGCTGAGAGGTCAGGTGCGGGAATGGTTACAGTGCCGGATAAAACGGTCAGAATCGCAAAATGAATATGAGTCTGTAGCTCAGCTGGATAGAGCAACGGCCTTCTAAGCCGTGGGTCGGGGGTTCGAATCCCTTCAGGCTCGTTTCTTTCACGAAAGTGAAAGATGAATTTCATAATGGTGGGTATAGCGCAGCTGGTTAGCGCGCCAGATTGTGGCTCTGGAGGCCGAGGGTTCGAATCCCTCTATCCACCCTGATTGTCAGATCCTTATGCAGATATGCGTAGGGATTTTTTACAATCTGTATATTCACATACGGCGTCAGCAGACGCTGAATGAAGAATTCGTATCCGCGGGCATGGCGGAATTGGCAGACGCGCCAGATTTAGGTTCTGGTATCTCCGATGTGCAGGTTCAAGTCCTGTTGCCCGCACTGAAAAACCCCGGTGATTGGTTTCACCGGGGTTTTTGTGCGATTGACGGCCATTGTATGAATGCCGCTTTTATTTGGTTAAGGTACCATTGTCGAAGTAGTCGATCTTCATGGAATGACGTACATCTGCCAGGGTCTTTGCTGCAGTTTCCTTTGCACGCTTGCTGCCTTCTGCCAGGATATCGTAAACATCCGGAAGACGCTGTTCCCATGCTTTTCTGCGCTCGCGGATCGGAGCCAGCTCGTCCTGGATAACATTGTTTAAGAACTTCTTGACTTTGACATCGCCAAGACCGCCGCGGCGGTAGTGGTCTTTTAACTCATCCAGGCTGTTGTAATCCGGCAGGAATTCTGCGAAGTGCTCCGGACGGCAGAATGCATCGAGATAGATGAATACCGGGTTGCCTTCCACCTGTCCCGGATCTTCCACGCGAAGGTGGTTGGGGTCAGTGAACATGGACATGATTTTCTTGCGGATATCCTCTGGCTCATCAGATAAGTAGATGCAGTTGCCCAGGGATTTGCTCATTTTTGCTTTGCCGTCAATACCTGGCAGTCTTAAGCATGCCTGGTTCTGCGGGAGGATGATCTGCGGCTCAACCAGGGTCTCGCCGTATACAGAATTGAACTTGTGCACGATCTCGCGGCACTGTTCGATCATTGGCATCTGGTCTTCACCAACCGGAACGGTGGTAGCCTTGAATGCGGTGATATCGGCTGCCTGGCTGATCGGGTAGCAGAAGAAGCCGACCGGAATGCTTGCCTCAAAGTTACGCATCTGGATCTCAGCCTTTACGGTTGGGTTTCTCTGCACACGGGAAACGGTAACCAGGTTCATATAGTAGAAAGTAAGCTCAGTGAGCTCCGGAACCATAGACTGGATGAAAATGGTGGATTTCTTCGGGTCGAGGCCGCATGCAAGGTAATCCAGGGCAACCTGGATAATGTTGTCGCGTACTTTTTCCGGGTGTTCTGCGTTGTCGGTTAAAGCCTGTGCATCGGCAATCATAATATAGATCTCATCGTATTTGCCGGAATTCTGCAGTCTGACACGTTCTTTTAATGAGCCAACATAGTGGCCTACATGAAGGCGGCCGGTAGGACGGTCGCCAGTCAGGATAATCTGTTTCATAAATGTTGTAAACTCCTTTATTCTTTGTGCGGCACTTCCGCTGATTCTTCTATTATAATATTTTCAATGGGGTACGTCAACTGAATCAAGGCTTTCGCTGAATGTGGGATTTTGGTGGATTTGAAAGGTAAAGCTATTGCTTTTTTCGCAGTAATCGGATATAATAGACAGGCATTTGTATTGTGAAAACCATTGGGCCATCGCCAAGCGGTAAGGCACAGGACTTTGACTCCTGCACTCGAGGGTTCGAATCCCGCTGGCCCAGCTAAAACAGCATTTGATCATTCCACATAGGAAATTAAATGCTGTTTTTATTTGCAAAAATATGAAACGTTTCATTCAAAGAACAAAAATGGAAAAAAGATTTGGTTAAAAAGACGAAAAAGAACGATATAATACTAGATATTACGACGAAAGTGACAATAGAGTGAAAAAAGCGATTGACTGTGAAAAGCCGTAGTGCTATTATGATTTCATAAGAAATGAAACGTTCCATTTCTTGCGAAATCACTGTCGGAAGGAGGGACGAATGACTACAATAAAAGATGTAGCGAGGGAGGCGGGTGTATCTCTTGGAACGGTATCCAATGTTCTGAATGGCAGGGAAAGCGTTAAGCCGGAAAACCGGGAAAAAGTTTTGAAAGCCATAAAAAAGTTGAGGTTTCATTATAATATGACAGCCAGTGCGCTGCGGACAAAAACAACAAAGAATATTGGATTGATTATTCCGACAATTATTAATCCTTATTATCCGGAACTTGCAAGAGGTGTGGAGGATGAAGCCCGTAAAGCTGGGTTTACCGTATTTTTATGTAACAGCGACCGGCAAAAAGAAAAAGAAAAGGTATATATCAATGCGCTGCTCAGCAAGGGAGTGGATGGAATTATCCTGGTAAAGCCTCAGATGGAGCGCAGCGAACTCCTGGAACTGGGACAGCAGACGGCATTGGTGATCCAGGATTGTGAAGTGAATGAGGATGATGGGCTTTTGGAAGTCAATGTAAACGATTATGTGGGGATCGTTCAGGGAATGAATCTGCTGTTCCGTTATGGACACAGCCGGATTGCCTTTCTTGGAGGCCTGATGGAATCCCACTCCAGCCGACGCAGGATGAAAGCGTATGAAGACTGTCTGGAGTCCAGAAAAATTCCGTATCGTCAGGATTATGTGAGCCTTGGTGATTACAGTACAAACAGTGGTTTTAACATGATGAAAAAATTGTTGAAAACAAGCCCGCTTCCAACAGCTGTCATTGCATCCAATGATATGATGGCTATGGGAGCCATGAAGGCCATTCAGGAAAAAGGGCTGCAGATTCCGGCAGATATTTCTGTTATTGGTTACGACGACATTGAAATGGGAAAGCTTTGTACCCCGGCCCTTACTACCATCCATCAGCCCAAATATGAGGTTGGAGTGGCCGCTTTCCGGTTGCTGAAGCAGACAATTTTGGGAGAGGATATTCCGCCTGAACAGAAACATATTGTGATGGAGACACGGATGGTGCAAAGGGAATCTGTGGGATATGCAGCAGAGTAGATTATTAAAAGAATCCTGAAAAACAGGATTCTTTTAATAATAACATAAATGAAACGTTTCATAATGGAGGAAAGAAGCGCGTGGAGAAAGAAAAAAAAGTAATTTACATCGGAAATGATCATGGTGGATGCCGCTTGAAAAAAATCATCACAGCCTATTTGGATGAGCACGGGATTCCATATGTAAATGTAGGTACCGATACAGAAGAGATCGTCCGCTATCCGTATTATGCAGCACAGGTTGCCGAAGCAGTATCTACCGGGAAGGCTGTGCGTGGAATTCTGATTTGTTCTACCGGTATTGGCATGAGTATTTTTGCAAACCGCTTTAAAGATGTCCGGGCTTCGCTTTGCACCGATACTTATATGGCAAAAATGACCAGAAGGCATAATGATTCCAATATTCTCTGTCTGGGCGGCAAGATCACCGGAGAATTTGAGGCAATTGATATTCTGGAGACCTGGCTGAAGGAAGAGTTTGAAGGAGGACGTCATAACATTTCTCTGGGGCTGATTAAAGAGGCAGAAAAAACGCTTTGCTGTGAACAGGTACCGGAACCGGAAGCAATCTTGCCGGGAGAGAGAAAATAACAGGAGGTGTCACGTGAAAACAGCAGTAACGATTGCGGGAGCGAATGCAAAAGATTCTGCATTTGTGGTATGGAGAGGGTTTGAAAAGTCCATCCGGAAGGCATCGGAATATGGGTATGACGGAGTAGAACTGGCGTTAAAGCGTGCAGATGAAATTGACCGGAAACAGCTTCGGGAATGGCTTAAGGATAACCATATGGAAGTCAGCTGCATCACAACAGGCCAGGTGTTTGCGGATCTTGGACTTTATTTTACACATCCGGATCCGGAAAAGCGAAAAGAAACCATCCAGGTCTTTTCCAATCTCATCGATCTGGCGGAGGAGTTTGGCGGCATCATCAATGCAGGAAGAACACGGGGCTTTGTAGGAGAAGGGCAGACCCGGGAGGAGGCAGAAAAATTATTTGTGGATGCCATGCGCGCATTGTGTGACCGGGCAGCAGCGAAAAAGGTTCAGATGCTGATTGAACCGGTAAACCGTTATGAGATTAATTTTGTAAACAATTTGGATGAAGGTGCTAGGCTTCTTTCTAAAGTTGAGCGGGAAAACTGCGGACTGCATGCGGATGTATTTCATATGAACATTGAGGATGACCGGATTGGAGACAGCCTGATCCGAAACGGGAAATGGGTTAAATATGTACATCTGGCTGATTCCAACCGACTGGCACCCGGACTGGGGCATCTGAATTTTGATGAAGTATTTGAAGCACTGAAAACCATTCATTATGACGGATGGGTTTCTGTGGAGATTCTTCCGGGAGATAATCCGGACTGGATGGCGGGAAAAGCTATTCATTATATCAAACCAAAAGTAACCGACTATATGCCATATTAGAATAGGAGTGAAATGAACATGACAGAGGAGAGAAAAAGAGAACTGGAAGCAAAGTGCCTTCAGTTTCGCAAGGAACTGATTGATTTGCTTCATGAGATTCAGACAGGACATCCGGGCGGATCCTTATCGTGTGCGGAAATTCTGACGACATTATATTTTGACTGTATGAATCATGATCCAAAGCATCCGAAGATGGAAGGACGTGACCGGTTGATTTTAAGCAAAGGCCATGCCGCCCCAATGCTGTATCTGGTTTTAGCGGAGCTTGGATATTTCCCGAAGGAAGAACTGAAAACGTTAAGACAGCTCAATTCCAGACTGCAGGGACATCCCTGCGCGCACAAGACTCCGGGGGTTGAATTGTCTACCGGTCCGCTGGGACTGGGGCTTGGCGCAGGTGTTGGAATGGCACTGGCAGAACGCCTGAAAAATAGTGATGCTTACATTTATGTAATCCTTGGCGATGGTGAATGCGAGGAAGGCGGTGTCTGGGAAGCAGCAATGGCGGCATCCAAGTTTCAGACCACACATTGCATTGCATTTCTGGATCACAATGGAGTCCAGCTTGATGGCACGCTGGAAGAAATCATGCCAATGGGGGATTTTGCAGCAAAATGGGCATCGTTCGGATGGAATGTTATTTCCTGCAATGGACATGATGTGGAGGAAATTGCCAATGCCGTAGCAAAAGCGAAAGAAGAAACGCAAAAACCATCCATCGTTATTTGTGAGACTGTGAAGGGAAAGGGTATTTCTTTCATGGAAGGAAAGAACATCTGGCATGGAAAGGCCATTGGAGATGAGGATTACAAAGAGGCGAAAAAAGAGTTGGGAGGAGAGGCTTCATGAGTGAAAAAATTGCAATCCGTGATGCTTATGGAGAAGCATTAAGGGAACTGGGCGGAATCAATGAAAAAGTAGTTGCCCTGGAAGCAGATGTCGGTGGTTCTACAAAATCCATTCTTTTTGGCAAAGCATACCCGGAACGTTATTATAATGTCGGGATCAGCGAGCTGAATATGGTCAATATGTCGGCAGGAATGGCTCTGGAGGGGATGATTCCCTATGTGAATACCTTTGCGGTATTCATGGCATCCCGGGCATTGGATCCGGTGCAGTCACTGATTGCATATGATCATCTGAATGTCCGGCTGTGCGGAACCTATTGCGGCTTATCCGATTCCTATGACGGGGCAAGCCATCAGGCAATCACGGATATCGCAGCAATGCGTGCCATACCTGGGATGACGGTCATTTCCGTAGCAGATGCGGTTGAGACGAAAAAGGCCGTCATGGCTCTCGCTGAGTATGAAGGCCCTGCATATCTGCGGCTTTCCAGGGCCGCTGAGCCAGTTACCTATAAAGAGGATTTCCAGTTTGAAATTGGAAAGGGTGTTGTTCACACAGAAGGAAAAGATCTTACCATCATTTCTGCCGGGACTGTTCTTTATAATGTACTGGAAGCAGCAAAAATCCTGGAGGCACAGGGGATTTCAGCAACGGTAGTGGATATGCATACAATTGCACCGATCGATCGCGGCCTGATTGCAGAATGTGCTGAAAAGACAGGTGCGATTCTTACCGTAGAAGAACATTCCATCCGCGGTGGTCTTGGAAGTGCAGTAACAGAAGTAACCGCAGAAACCTGTCCGGTACCGGTCGAAATTCTTGGGATGGAAGATTTCGCAGAATCCGGTCCGCTGGATCTGCTGACACACAAATATGGATTCGGTGCAGAACATATTGCAGAGCGGGCAAAACAGCTGCTGAGAAGAAAGGAGAAGTAGGACGATGAAAGATCCGATTCAGAAATATTTTCAAATAGGAACAATTCAGTGGATGTCACATCCGCCGGTAAGCTATGATCTTCTTGATTCTGTAAAGACTCTGGCGGTTGATGATTTCTTTACTGCCATCGAGATTACAAAAATCGCAGATGATGAGACACGGGACAAGGTAAAGCATATGCTGGAACAGTCTCATATGAAAGTCTGTTACGGGGCACAGCCAAGATTGCTTGGGCCTGGTCTGAATCCAAATGATGTGGATGAGGAGGGCAGAAAAAAAGCAGAGGAAACGCTTCTGGAGGCTATTGATGAGGCACAGTATATGGGTGCAAAGGGAATTGCATTTTTGGCCGGAAAGTGGAATGAGGAGACAAAGGAAGAGGCATACAGCCAGCTGTTAAAGACAACCAGAAACATCTGTTCCTACGCAGCAGAAAAAAACATGATGGTGGAATTGGAGGTTTTTGATTTTGACATGGATAAAGCTGCACTGATCGGTCCGGCTCCCTATGCAGCAGAGTTTGCAGCAGATATGAGAAAGACCCATAACAATTTTGGCCTGCTGGTGGATCTGTCGCACTTCCCGACAACCTATGAAACATCCAGATTTGTGATCCAGACCTTAAAGCCGTATATCACACATCTTCATTTTGGAAATGCAGTGGTAATCAAAGGCTGCGAAGCATATGGGGATAAGCATCCGCGCTTTGGGTTCCCGAACAGCGCAAACGACACAGACCAGCTAGTGGATTTCCTGACGGTATTGAAACAGGAAGGGTTCTTCCGTGCACAGGATCCGCTGGTACTGTCTATGGAGGTAACTCCGTGGGGAGATGAAGACGGAGATATCATTCTTGCAAACACGAAGCGGGTTCTGAAACGTGCGTGGGCACTGGTTGAGGATTAGGAGGAAGCGCTATGAAGATTGTGATTCTTGATGGTTATACAGAAAATCCAGGTGACTTAAGCTGGAGTGGTTTTGAAGCACTGGGGGAACTTACGGTTTATGACAGGACAACGGATCATAGTCAGATCGCAGAGCGGATCGGGGATGCAGAGGCTGTTTATACCAATAAGACACCGATCAGCCGGGAAACGATGGAAGCATGCCAGGGGCTGAAATATATTGGTGTGCTGGCCACCGGTTATAATGTGGTGGATGTCGCTGCTGCAAAGGAAAAAGGCATTGTGGTTACCAATATTCCGACATATGGTACCGATGCAGTTTCCCAGTATGCGATCGCGCTTTTGCTGGAGCTGTGCCATCATATCGGTGCCCATTCTGACTGCGTAAAGCGTGGGGACTGGACCAGCAATGCAGACTGGTGTTTCTGGAATTATCCACTGATCGAGCTGGCCGGAAAGACCATGGGAATCATTGGATTCGGACGCATTGGCCAGGGAACTGCCCGGATTGCTCAGGCGCTCGGCATGAAAGTACTGGCATATGATACATATCAGAATAAAGATCTGGAGAGTGAAACCTGTCGGTATACCTCCCTGGATGAACTTCTGAAAGAATCCGATGTTATTTCCCTGCATTGCCCGCTCTTCCCGGAAACAGAAGGAATCATCAATAAAGAGAACATTGCAAAAATGAAAGATGGTGTTCTGATTATCAATGATTCCCGCGGACCGTTGATTGTGGAGAAGGATTTACGGGATGCATTAAACAGTGGAAAAGTAGCTGGTGCCGCAGTGGATGTGGTTTCCACAGAGCCGATTCAAATGGACAATCCGCTGCTTGAGGCGAAGAACTGTATTATTACACCCCATATCGCATGGGCCCCGAAGGAATCCAGACAGAGGCTGATGGATATTGCAGTAAATAACTTAAAGGCTTATGCAGAAGGAACACCGGTCAATGTGGTAAACCGGTAACAGGAGGAGCTGTGAAACAAAATTATCCAGAAATCAGGCTTGGAGTTGTTCTGAGCAGCAGAAATAATTTTTCAGAAAAGTTATCACAGGACGCCGCAGACGGTTTGAAATCCCTGCTGGAACAGGAAGGCTTCTTTTGTGCAGTCTGTCCGGTTCTGGTGGAAAGGGAGGAACAAATCCCGGAGATCCTGGAATATCTGAAAACAGAGCGTTGTAATGCCCTGGCGATTGTCCTGGGGAATTTCGGGGCAGAGACACCGGAAACCATATTAGCACAGCGCTTTGAGGGACCGGTCATGTATGCGGGGATCACAGAAGACTCCAATGCACGGATGTACGATGCGAGAAGGGATTCCTATTGCGGACTGCTGAATTGTTCTTATAATCTGGGAATCCGCAGGGTAAAGGCCTGGATCCCACGCTATCCGATTCAGACGTTGTCTGGGTTGGTAGAGAATTTTCGAAAGTTTGTAAGGATTGCAGGTGCCATAGTCGGACTGAGCCAGTTAAAGCTTATCACGTTCGGACCAAGGCCAGATGATTTTGTTGCCTGCAATGCTCCAATCCAGGGGTTGTACGATCTTGGGGTGGCTGTCCAGGAAAATTCGGAACTGGATCTTTATCTGGCATATCAGAAGCATGAGAATGATCCGAGAATACCTGAAATTGTGCAGGATATGATCCGGGAGCTGGGAGAAGCGCGCTACACGGAAACCCTGCCGCGGATGGCCCAGTATGAGGTGACATTGCTTGACTGGATGAAAGATAATCTTGGAGAACGCAGGTATGCAGCATTTGCCAATAAATGCTGGCCGGCATTTCAGCAGGTATTTGGTTTTCTTCCATGCTATGTACACAGCCGTCTGGCAGGTCAGGGCATTCCGGTTGCCTGTGAAACGGATGTGTATGGAGCGCTTTCAGAGTATATAGGCCTGTGTATCGGACAGAAGCCGGTAACGCTTATGGATATCAATAATGCGATTCCGGATGATATTTATCAGGATATCCGGCAAGGCGGATTTCCATACAGACAGGGAGAACTGTTTATGGCCTTTCACTGCGGCAATACCAGTTCCGGCTGTCTGGTAAATCCAAAGCTGAAGTATAAAATCAACCGCAAGAATCCTTACGCTCCGGAAACAGGAAAGGAAAATAACCGGGGAACCCTGGAGGGGCAGATGATTTCGGGCAAAATGACCATGTTCCGTCTTCATTCAGATCCGGATGGCAGGCTGAAGGCTTATGTGGCAAATGGGGAGATTCTTCCTGCTGAGGTAAATACCTATGGAGATTACGGCATCTTTGCGGTGAAAGAAATGGAACGTTTTTACCGATATGTTCTGGTAGAACAGCATTTTCCGCACCATGCAGCGATTCTGTTTGAAAATCAGGCAGAGGCCGTGTTTGAGGTACTGCGGTATCTGGGAATTACGTCCATTGGATATAATCAGCCGCAGTCTCTTCCGTATGCGGCAGAAAATCCGTTTTATGATCATGAGGGGTAACAAGTTTACAAATATACACAAAAATACATATTGGAGGTAGAAGGTATGAAGAAATTAGTAGCGGCAATGGTGGCAGCAAGTATGGCAGTTGCATGTGCGGGATGCGGCGGAGGAGCGAAAACAGAAACAACTGCATCGCAGGCACCGGAAACAACGAAGGCAGAGTCCCAGGCAGACACTTCTGCCGCAGCGGATGGCGATGTGAAGGTGATTTCCATCTGTGACAGCCAGCCGGCCTCTTCCCTGATCGGACAGGCCATTGGCGAGTCCTTTGCAAATGCGCTGGCTGAAAAATCCGGCGGAAAGATGAAGGTTGAATATTACCCGGCTGCACAGCTTGGAAATGGAACCACCTGTATGCAGATGGTACAGCTTGGTACTCTGGATATGTACCGCTGCGATGCCTCTGCACTGTATGATTACGGTATTGGAAGCATGGCAGTTCCGTCCCTTCCTTATGTGTTCAAAGATCGTGATGCGGCAATTGAAATGTCCAATAGTGAGATTGGTGATAAGCTGCTCCAGGATATCACAGATGCCAAGGTTGGGTTTGTAGGTCTTGGCTGGTATGTAGACACACCAAGAAGCTTTTTCACTGCGAAAAAGGAAGTGAAAACTCTGGCAGATTTAAAGGGTCTCAAGATCCGAAGCGTGGAGTCTAATCTGTATATGGATTACAAGGCTGCGCTTGGTATGAATCCGACTCCGCTGGCCTTCTCTGAGGTTTATACATCTCTTTCGACCGGAGTTATCGATGCAGCTGCAAATACCATGGACTCTTTTGTATCCAACAAGCTGTACGAGGTGTGTAAGTATTTTGTCATGAATAATGGTATGATTCCGACCTATCCGGTTGTTATTTCCGAAAAGACCTGGTCTTCCTTAAACGATGAGGAAAAGGGATGGGTCAAGGATGCTCTGAAGGTTTCTTCTGATTTCTTTGCAAAAGAAGGTGCGGCAAAAATGGATGATCAGATTAAATTCTGTGAAGAACAGGGTGTTACCATCTGTTATCCGGAAGATGAAGATAAATGGAAAGAAGCATGTCAGGGCGTTACCGATGAGTATGGCGCAGGATATGAAGATCTGGTTGCTCAGATTGAAAGTCTTGGGAACTAAAAACAACATTGCAAAAGGATTAGGTGATCAAGGTGAAGGCACTGAGAAAACTGTATGATATCATTTTCCTGGCAGTAGAAGCGTTTGCTGTTATATTTATGCTGGGGATGGTAGGCATTGCGATTTATTCGGTATTTATGCGTTATGTCATGCATAATGCGCCCCGCTGGGGCGATGAGCTTGCGCTGTTGTGCATGGTGTGGTTTGGCTTTTTAAGCGCAGCAGTAGCCTTAAAGGAGGATCGGCATATTCGGGTGGACTTATGGAAAGCTGTTTTGCCGCCTAAGGCTTACAAGGTATTGGAACTGGTGGTTCATCTGATCGGATTTGCTGCCCTCTGTGTATTTTTTAAGTATAGTTTACATTTAACGGCCCTTGCAGGCATGACAAAAATGACGGGTTCCAGATTACCGCTGACTTATCTGTATCTGGCAGAACCGGTTGGAATTGGAATGCTGATCGTGGCGATGGCAGGAAGGTTGGGTGAAATCATTGCAGGTAAATAGTTTAGCAATCGGAATTTTATTAGGAGTATTTTTCCTGCTGCTGTTTGCCGGGGTACATATTTTCCTGGCAATCATGACAGCATCTCTGCTCACATGCGCTTATATTGGTGTCGATCTTCAGACGATGACCATGCAGGTTATCAAGGGCATGAACGTCTATTCCCTGATGGCCGTACCGTTCTTTATTCTGGCTGGTGAGATCATGGGAGCAGGCGGTATAACAGACCGGCTGGTTACGCTTTCCAAGACTCTGGTAGGATGGATCCGCGGTAGTCTGGCGCATGTAAATATTGTGGCAAGCCTGTTTTTCGGTTCTATTTCCGGCTCTTCCGCTGCCGATACCGCAACCATTGGACCGATGATGATTCCGATGATGGAAAAGGATGGGTATGATACAGACTTTTCAACCTGCGTTACCATGGCAAGTTCGGTAGAGGGCATGCTGATCCCGCCAAGTCATAACATGGTGCTGTTTGCACTGGCTGCAGGAAATGTATCCATTGCCAGACTGTTCATGGCCGGTGTGCTTCCTGGATTTACACTGGCGCTGGTTCTCTGCATTTACTGTTATATTGTGGCAGTAAAGCGGAATTATCCGAAGGGTGAGGGCTTTAAGCTTTCTCTGGCCATTAAGGCATTTATCAAAGCACTCCCGGGACTTGGTACTGTTATGATTGTAGTTGTGGGTGTGCTGGGCGGAATTTTTACCGCAACAGAAGCAGCTGCGTTTGCCGTAGCCTATTCCCTGATTGTAGGAATCTTTGTATATCGGGAAATTGCTATCAAGGATGTTCCGAAGATTTTTGCGAAAGCATTAAAGACCAGTGCGATCATCCTGATCCTGATTGGCCTGACCAACTGTTTCAGCTGGCTTGTTACCTACATGAATGTTGCTACCTATGTAACAGAGCTGATCATGTCAATTACAAGCAATAAGATTATCATTCTTCTTATGATCAATCTGTTTTTGATCCTGTGCGGCATGGTTATGGATATGTCGGCGATCATCCTGATCGTTACACCGATCCTTCTTCCCATCACCACAAGCCTTGGCATGGATCCTTGTCAGTTCTGTGCAATGCTGATCTTAAACCTTGGCATCGGTGTAATCACACCGCCGGTTGGAAATACCCTGTTTATCGGAAGTGCAGTATCTGGCCGCAGTGTTGGTCAGCTTTCCAGGGCTATGATTCCGTTTTACATGGTTATGGGCGTAGCACTGCTCTGCGTAACCTATATCCCGGTGTTGTCTACATTTCTTCCCAATCTGCTGGGAACCTGATAAAGCTGTAATGAAACTATCTGCCCGTCGGATCCTCAGGGACCTGAAGGGCAGATGCTTTTAAAAGGATTTTTTGAGACAGTGAGCAAATATAAAGGAACGAATTTATGAAAATCTTAATTTTAGGTGGAACCGGAGTGATCAGCCGTGAAATTGTAAAACAGGGGCTGGAACAGGGACATGAGATCATGGTTTTTAACCGTGGAAATCACAGAGAAGAGATGCTGGAGGGGATTGAGGTCATTCTGGGAGACCGTACCAGAGCAGACGAATTTGCAGAAAAAATGAAAGCGGTGGATGCCGATGTCGTGATTGACATGATCTGCTTCAATGAGCAGGCAGCGAGACAGACGGTAGAGGTATTTGGAAACCGTGTCAGCCAGATTATCGTAACATCCAGCATTGCAGCGTATGACAGGCCCTATCAGAGCTATCCGATCCGGGAGGCGAAAGAAACACTGACGAAAAAACCGGATTTTGCATATGGGTTTAACAAAGCAGAGGCAGAGCGTTACTTACAGGGAATGATGGGAAAACAAAAGGCAGCGATTACCATCATTCGTCCGTCATTAACATTTGGTCCGGGAGCAGCTAATTTTGGAATTCTAAGACAGAACCGCAATGTGGCCAGACGGATCCGGGAAGGAAAACCGGTTGTTATGATCGGAGAGGGCGTAATTCCATGGAGCTTTACATTTGTGCAGGATCTCGCAAGGGGATTTGTATTAAGCTGCGGAAATGAAAAAACGTATAATGATTATTTTCATGTGACCAATACAGAAATTGTAATGTGGGAAGATCTTTACCGGGCTGTTGGAAAAGCAGTGGGAAAAGAACCAAAGATGGTTTACATTCCAACGGTGCTTCTCAGAGAAATGCTTCCATCCGTATGCGAGCATTTGAATTTTGAAAAAGTGCATTTTTCTGTATTCTGCATGGATAAATTTAAAGCTGCAGCACCGGAATATGAGCCGAAGACAGGTCTTGAAGCAGGAATAAAGGAGCTGCTGGAGTGGTGGGAGAAAATAGATTTTCCGTATGATGAAGAAAAAGACTACCTTGAAGATGAAATCTGCAGATGTTATGAGGAATTCCGTGAACATTTATTAAAACTTGTCTGATGTGGCGTATAAAACAGGAGAGGAGAAAAGCATGGCGAAGATAAAAGTGGGGGTTTTATCATTTTCAGATGGAAGGCAGAGCGTTCACGAAGGACTTGCGCCTTATATTGCAGAGGTGGAACAGCAAATCCGTACAGCATTGCTAAAGACTGGCGAAATCGAATTTACCGGACCAGTTCGGGTAATTGCCGGAAATGCACAGGCAAAAGCATATGCTTTGGAAGTAAAATCGGAATTGCCGGATGCAGTAATCTTTAATGTTCCTGTTTTTGCATTTCCAAATTTCTCTGTGATTGCAGCCAGTGTGCTGAAAGTACCGATATTGGTGATTTCAAACATCAATGGCGGACTTCCAGGGCTTGGCGGCCTTCAGGCAGCTTGCAATATGATCAGGCAGTGTGGTTACCACTGTGAAAAGGTCTGGGGAAATATGGATGATCCAGATACAGTGCAGCATTGTATGCATTTTCTGCGTGCAGCCCATGCGGTGACAGATATGACAGGGCAGACCTTTGGACTGATTGGAGGCAGGAGCATTGGCATGGGTTCTGGATCTGCGCAGACGGATGCCTGGCAGAAAGTGTTTGGCGTGGATGTGGATCACATGGATCAGCTGGAGATCCTGCGCCGAGCTAAACTGGTCCCAGAGGAAAAAGTGGAGCACGCATTTTTATGGCTGTCAGAGCATGTGAAGATTGCTTATGACCAGGCGAAGCTTTCGGAAGAATCCTTAAAACAGCAGATTCGATGCTATTATGCAACGAAGGACATTTGTGAGGAAAAAGGATTTGCTTTTGTTGGGGTAAAATGTCATTATGAGCTGAGTGCTTACTACTGTACCCAGTGCCTCTCAGCAGCATTTTTTAACGATCCGTATGACTGGGATGGCCCAAAAGAACCGATGGTATATTCTTGTGAGGCAGATGCAGAAGGCGGCCTGACAATGCAGGTCATGAAAGAGCTGTCTGCACTTCCGGTGATGTTTGCAGATTTCCGTTACTACGCGAAAGAAAATAATCTGTTTTATTTCTGTAACTGTGGAGCTATGTCTACCTGGTATGGAGCACAGAGCAACAGCCCGGAAGAAAATCTGAAAAAGGTTACTTTAAAGCCGATCATCCCGAAGTATGCTGGAAAAGGTTGCCACGTAGAATATATTGCAAAAGGTGGCCGGATGACATTTGGACGTATTACCCATACACAGGGAAAATTTGTATTTACCGTATTTACCGGAACTGCAAAAGAAATGCCGGAAAGCATGCTGAAGGAGACCTGTGAACAGTGGCCGCATATGTATGTGGAACCGGATGCGCCTTATGAAAAGATTATGGAACAGTATGAGTGCAACCACATTCACGGCGTAGCAGGAGACTGGGTCGAAGAAATCCGTTATTTCTGTGAATTAGAGGGAATAGAATTCCGGTATGTGCAGTAAAAATAGAAGGCGCAGAGGGGGATACGATGAAAAATAAAATACAGGTGATTGTATTTTCAGAAACCAAGATGCGGGAAGATGTATATCAGGCGCGGAAAAATATCCAGGAGCGGGAACTGAGTAGACATCTTGCGCAGCTGGCTGAGCATTTTGATGTCAATTATGTAGATCACTGTGAGATCAGGAGCAAACGTCAGGGACTGGAGGTTGCGAAAAAGGTAAATGGCAATGAGGGGCCAGTTATTTTATATATCCCGATCTTTATTAATCCGTCCATTGTAGCCCACACAGCTAAACGGATTCAGAAGCCAATTGCACTGGTTGGTAATCATGCAAAGGACAGCATCAGCCAGGTTGGATTTCTGGCAGCGGCCGGGGCTATGGATCAGCTTGGGATCTCCTACAAGCGGATTCCCTATGACGGAGCTTCCAGGGAAGCCATGAAGGAACTGACAGCCTGGGCTAATGCGGCCAATGCGGCGGAACAGCTGAATGGACAGACCTTTGGCTGTATCGGAGGACGCAGCCTTGGAATCAGTACCGGTACGGCAGACCTGGTACAGTGGGAAAATCTGTTTGGCGTTGATATGGAACAGATTGACCAGTTTGAGATTGCTGACCGGGGAAAGACCGTTTCAGAGGCAGAGATTGAGACGTATCTGGCTTATATTGAGCGTTATTACGGACAAGTCCTTTATAATTCGGAAGAACGGTTTACACGGGAACATTTGAAGAAAATGATTTCCAGCTATCTGGCTACAAAAGCGATTATGCGGGATTATGAGTTGGATTTTGTCGGAATCAAGTGTCAGACAGAGCTGAGTAACCGCTACTGCCTGCAGTGTCTGAATGTTCAGATGTTAAATGATCCATATGATGCGGATGGAAATAAATGTCCGGTAGCCTGCAGCTGTGAGGCTGATGCGGATGGTGCACTTTCCATGCAGATCTTAAAACTGATATCGGGTGGAAAGCCTACTGCGCTTCAGGATATTGCACAGGTTACCAGTGACCGGTTTGTTTTTGCAAACTGTGGTGCCATGGCCTCGTATTTTGCCGGACTTTCGGAAAAACCGGAAGAAAATCTTTCCAAGGTGCATCTAATGCCGCATGGCTTTGGCATGGCAGGCGGAGCGGCAACGCAGTTTGTGTGTGAGGAAGGAATTTTTACCTATATGCGTCTCTTCCGTAAAAATGGAAATTATGAGATGGCTTTTTTTACAGGAAAGACGGTAAAAGAACCGCGGGAGAAAATAAAAGAGTATTCGCCATACCGTCCTACGGCTTTTGTGGAGCATCATCTGGATGTGAACGAATTTATGCGCGTATACAGTTCTAACCATGTGCACTGCGTGGAGGGAGATTATACCGCAGAACTTGAGGAGTTTTGCCGGCTGAAAGGAATTACGGCATGTCATTTACAATAAGGATAAAACAAAAAACACCAGAGCAGCTGCTCTGGTGTTTTCTTCGCTTTGATTCTTGATTCTATGACCTCATCGGGAATCGAACCCGAGTTTACGCCGTGAGAGGGCGTCGTCTTAACCGCTTGACCATGAGGCCATTTCTTCAGGCATAAGCTGAAGTGAGTCGAGGCGACAAGATTCGAACTTGCGACCTCTGCGTCCCGAACGCAGCGCTCTACCAAACTGAGCCACGCCTCGAAGCGACTCCAATAATATATCACCATTCTGGAAATAATGCAAGCACTTTTTTGAAAAAATTGAAAAAAGTTTTTGTATACAAGAAAAAACACGGTTTTACGCTATTTTATGTAATTTTCTTATTGATAAAAATGTGTCAATATGAGAAAATAAACCTATATTATGCGATTTTGGAGGATTGAGTTATGAGAGTTACGATCTGTATCGGAAGTGCATGTCATTTAAAAGGATCAAGAGAAATTATCCAGCGTCTGCAGGAACTGGTAAAGGAACACGGAGTCTCTGATAAGGTAGATTTAAATGGAGCCTTTTGCAGCGGCAACTGTGTGAATGGAGTCTGCGTGACAGTAGACGGAGAGCTTTTTTCCTTAAAGCCGGAAACCACCGATGACTTTTTTGAAAAGGAAATTTTAGGGAGGCTGTAGGTATGGCGATCATTGACTTTAAAGCAACAAAATGCCGTCACTGTTACAAGTGTGTGCGCAACTGCGAAGTCAAGGCCATTATGGTAAAAGACGGGCGTGCGGAGATCATGCCGGAAAATTGTATTCTCTGCGGGCGCTGCCTGCAGATCTGTCCACAGTCAGCCAAAACTCTGGTCAGTGACCTGAGTCTGGTAAAAGGCATGGTTGAGGCCGGGGAGAAAGTGGTCATTTCCATTGCGCCATCTTATATGGGACTCTTAAAATACCATACCATCGGGCAGGTGCGCTGTGCGCTGATGCGTCTGGGCTTTACCGATGTTCGTGAAACTGCTGAGGGTGCTGCGCTGGTAACTGCGGAGTATGCGAAGCTTCTTTCGGAAGGAACCAGGGAAAATATCATCAGCACCTGCTGCCCGAGCGTGAACGCTCTGATCGAAAAATATTATCCGAAGCTGATTCCGTATCTGGCTCCGGTGGTTTCGCCCATGATCGCCCACGGACGCATGATCAAACAGCAGATGGGAGCGGATACCAGGGTCGTTTTCCTTGGCCCCTGTATCGCAAAAAAACAGGAGGCGCTGGATCCGCGCCATGCGGACTGCATCGATGCAGTGCTGAATTTTAACGATATCAGCCGCTGGTTAAACGAAGAGGATATTCTCATCGAGGATTGCGAGGATACCCCGTTTGAGCGGATGAATCCGCGTGTAAACCGCCTTTATCCGGTCACAAACGGAGTCATCAGTTCCGTGGTGGCAACGCAGTCAAAGCAGGACCGTTATCGCAAGTTCTATGTACATGGAGAGAGCAACTGCATCGACTTATGCCAGAGTATGGTCCGCGGTGAGATTACGGGCTGCTTTATTGAGATGAACATGTGCTCCGGCGGCTGCATCAAGGGACCGACTGTCCATGACCGTTCTATTTCTCGTTTTAAGGTGAAACTGGATATGGAAGAGCAGATCGGACGTGAGCCGGTTCCGGAGCAGGAAACAGCTCCGGTGCTTGAGGCTGTATCGCTGAATAAGGTGTTTTTTGACCGTACCCCCCATGAGCCGGTTCCTTCTGAGGCAGAGATCCGTCAGATCCTTGCCAAGACTGGAAAGATGCGCCCGGACGATGAATTAAACTGCGGCGCCTGCGGTTATCCGACCTGCCGGGAGAAGGCCATTGCGGTTTATCAGAAAAAGGCAGAGCTTGACATGTGTATTCCCTTCATGTATGAGAAGTCCAAATCCTTTGCCAACCTGGTTATGGAGACATCTCCGAATGTGGTCATGATCGTGGATCAGGATATGAAGCTTCTGGAGTATTCCGCGGTGGGTGAGAAGTATTTCGGTAAGACCCGTACGGAAGCGCTTCAGATGTATCTTTACGAGTTCATCGATCCGTCAGATTTCCAGTGGGTATTTGATACTCACCAGAACATTCACGGCAAGAAGGTCCATTATCCGGAATTCAAGCTGGATACCTTGCAGAATATTGTATATATACCGGAGCAGAACGTGGTGCTGGCCACTTTCATTGATATCACAAAAGAAGAAGAGCAGGCCAGACTGGAGTATGAGCGCAAGTTAGATACCATTGACCTGGCCCAGAAGGTCATCCACAAGCAGATGATGGTTGCTCAGGAGATTGCGGGTCTTCTCGGTGAGACAACGGCAGAGACCAAAACAACTCTGACGAAGCTTTGCAAGTCTCTTCTGGAGGACGGAAGCGACAACGGAGGTAATTAGATATGGCAATTACCGTAGATGTTGCTTATAAGAGCTTGAATAAATTTAATGAGGTTCTCTGCGGTGATAAGGTGGAGCTGTTAAAAACAGAGGATTCCAACATCATGATCCTGGCAGATGGCATGGGAAGCGGTGTCAAGGCCAACATCCTGGCGACGCTTACCTCTAAGATCCTGGGAACGATGTTTTTAAACGGTGCCACGCTGGAAGAGTGTGTGGAAACGATCGTAGAGACGCTGCCCATCTGCCGGGTGAGACAGGTAGCCTACTCTACATTCAGTATCCTGCAGGTGTTCCACAGCGGAGAAGCCTATCTTGTAGAATTTGATAATCCCAGCTGTATTTTCATCCGGAATGGTCAGCTTGTGCCGATTCCCCGGAATATCCGGGAAGTGCAGGGAAAGAAGATCAACGAATACCGTTTTCGGGTTCAGAGGGGTGATGCGCTGATCCTGATGAGTGATGGAACCGTCCATGCCGGTGTAGGGCAGCTCCTGAATTTTGGTTGGCTCTGGGAAGATATTGCGAAATACGCAGTGAAGCAGTATGCCCTGACCATATCAGCCATGCGTCTTGCGGCAGCCATCTGCCAGGCCTGTGACGAGCTTTATCAGTACCGTCCCGGGGATGACACCACGGTGGCCTGCATGCGCATTATCAACGCAAAGCCGGTGCATTTGATGACAGGACCGGCGCAGGATCCGTCGATGGATGAGGAGATGGTGAAAGGCTTTATGTCCGGTGATGATTCCACCAAGCGGATCGTCTGCGGCGGAACCAGTGCTACTATCGTGTCCAGAGTGTTAAAAAAGAAGCTGGATGTGTCCATGGACTATGTGGATCCGGATATTCCGCCGATTGCCTATATGGATGGCATTGAGCTGGTAACGGAGGGCGTGCTGACCTTAAACCGTGTGGTGCAGCTTCTGCGGCGCTATGCGAAGAATGAAACGGTTTCAGAGGATTTCTTCCTGGAGCTGGATAAGCAAAATGGTGCTTCCATGGTAGCTAAAATGCTGATCGAGGACTGCACTGAGCTGCATTTATATGTGGGAAAAGCCATCAACAGTGCCTATCAGAATCCGGGCCTGCCATTTGATCTGGGCATTCGCCAGAACCTGGTGGAGCAGCTGAAGACTGTGGTGGAAGAGATGGGAAAACAGGTAACCGTAACCTATTATTAGGTTTTCTTACAAAATAGAAAGAAAATATAAGAGTTGAGCTGAAGCTGCAATGCTTCGGAAATGAGGAGGAAAATTATGGTAACAAATGACGCAACAATCTTACGCATCAAGCATGACGTACTTTACGAGGTAGCAAAGCTGGCATGGAACGGCGAGCTGGATGAGGAACACAAGGATCAGGTTCCGTACACCATCATCCCGGGACCGCAGGCACAGTTCCGCTGCTGCATTTATAAAGAGCGCGAGATTATCCGTCAGCGTGTCCGCCTGGCAGAGGGCAAATGCCCGACCAGCGGCAAAGATTCCAGAAACGTGGTCCAGGTCATTGGGGCAGCCTGTGAGGAGTGTCCGATCGCATCTTACACGGTAACCGATAACTGCAGAAAATGTATGGGAAAGGCCTGCCAGAATTCCTGTAATTTCGGAGCTATCAGCATGGGGGATACCCGTGCCCACATCGATCCGAACAAGTGTAAGGAGTGCGGCAAGTGCGCAAATGCCTGCCCGTACAACGCGATCGCACATCTGGAGCGCCCGTGTAAGAAGGCCTGCCCGGTAGACGCGATTACCTACGACGAGTATGGCGTATGCGAGATCGATGAAAATAAGTGTATTCAGTGCGGCGCCTGCATCCACAGCTGTCCGTTCGGTGCAGTCGGCGCCAAAACCTTTATGGTAGATGTCATCAACATGATCAATGCCGGCAAGAAGGTAGTAGCCATGGTGGCACCGGCAACCGAGGGCCAGTTTGGAGCTGACATTACCATGGCAAGCTGGAAGACCGCGTTAAAGAAGGTTGGCTTCGCAGATATGGTAGAGGTTGCGCTGGGCGGAGATATGACCGCTGCAGCAGAAGCAGCTGAGTGGGCAGAGGCTTATAAAGAGGGGAAGAAGATGACCACCTCCTGCTGCCCGGCATTTGTTAACATGATCAAACAGCATTTCCCGCAGCTGCTGGATAATATGTCCACCACCGTTTCTCCGATGTGTGCCGTTTCCAGAATGCTGAAAGAAAAAGACCCGGAGACGGTTACGGTTTTCATCGGACCGTGCATCGCAAAGAAGAGCGAAACTCTGGATTTAAATATTAAGGATAACGCCGACTATGCCATGACCTTTGGAGAGATCCGCGCCATGATGCGCGCGAAGGGCGTAGAGCTTGAGCCGGAGGAGAACACCTATCAGGAAGGTTCTGTATTCGGCAAGCGTTTCGGTAACGCAGGCGGCGTAACCGCAGCGGTGGTAGAGTGCTTCAAGGAGATGAACGAGGATATCACCCCGAACGTAATGAAGTGCAACGGTGCGGCAGAGTGTAAGAAAGCGCTGCTTCTTATGAAGGTCGGCAAGCTTCCGGCAGACTTTGTAGAGGGTATGGCCTGTGTAGGCGGCTGTGTAGGCGGCCCAAGCAAGCATAAGACCGAGCTGGAGGCAAAGAAGGCAAGAGATCTTCTGATCGGCCAGGCAGATGACCGCGAGGTACATGCAAACTTAAAGAACCTGGGCGTAGAACAGGTGGCAATGCACAGACACTAAGAGTCAGGAATCTGCTTCAAAATATGTTTTTACCAGTTCTACGAAATAGGTTTCAGCTTTGGTGAAAATAGTACCTTTTCGAAATGCAATACTCTGTTTCCACTCTTCTAATGGATCAAGGGAAAAACATGCAACGGAATGCCGGTCTTTGATTGCAGATTCCATTAATATGGAAGGAGCAACAGTCTGCCGGACCATTTCATAGGCGACGGAACTTAAGCTTGTTTCAAGCAGAATTTTTGGAATAAATCCAGCTTTCATAAAATGATAGTCAGCAATCGTGCGAATCCGGGTTGCTTTGGACATTAACACAAAGGATTCATTTTTCAGAAGCTGCAGATCAATCTTTGTATAAGGATGATGATCTGCAGCTTTTTTTGCGTATGGATGTGCGGCGGGCAGGGCCAGGACGATTTCGCATGGTTTAAAGACAATGTGATCTAATTGGGACTGAATAGAGCTTTGTCCCATAACGGCAAAATCAATTTCTCCATTCAAACATCGTTCTTCGAGTTCGTTGATATTTCCCTCAACTAAATTTACGGTATAATTTGGAAACTGTTCATGAAATTTCGGGAATATGGAGGAAAACATGGCAGCTCCAATCACGCGGGTAATTCCAAGGTTAAGACATCCGCTTTCTCCTCTGGTGACTTCGTCAATGGCCTTATAGGCCTGTTTTTTGATTTCAAGAATTTCTCTGGCTGACCGGATATAGATGGCTCCGGCGTCAGTGGGAATCATTTTCTTTTGTATTCTTTTGAAGATGGGATATCCAAGTTCTTTTTCCAAAGTTGTCAGATAATGGTTGAGTGCAGGACGAGAGATAAAAAGTTGGTCAGCCGCGTGGGAAATGTTTTGAGTATCTGCAATTGTGACGATGTAGGATAATTGTTTCAGATTCATAAAGCACTCCTTGATATGTAATATAAAATGCACACTTTTTGATTATTTTAAAAACTTTAAAAACACTTATGGCTTTATTATAATAAGAATCACAGAGAGTATCAAGCATCAACGGGAAGGAATGAGGGATGTATGATTGATTTGTTAATAAGAAATGGAACGATTTTTGATCCGGGGCAGAAATTAAACCAGACAGGTGATATTGCAGTTCACCGGGGAGTGATTATTGCGGTAGGGCAGAACTTGGAATATAAGGCAGAGAGGGAGCTAAATGCAAAGGGATTTTATGTGGTTCCAGGCTTGATTGACGTTCATACGCATATTAACTGGAAAGGCAACTATATAGGAATGCCGGCAGATCTTGGCTGTATTCCGAATGGCGTTACCGCAACGATTGATGCGGGAAGTACAGGTGTATCAAACTACAGGGCACTGGTGCAGTATATGGACACTTGTGAAGTGAAAACAAAAATGATGCTTCATGCCAGTGCAAGCGGTCAGATCATGTCGAAACAATTTGCGGAAAACATAGATCCGGATGTGTGGAATCTGGATTTATTCGAAAGAGCATTTGAAGAATTAAAAGGACGTGTGATAGGGTTGAAACTGCGGGTCAGCCGGAATGTGGTAAAGGAAATGGGGCTTTATCCGTTGGAAAAGGCAGTGCAGCTGGCAGAACATCTGGGAACCAGGGTGCTGATTCATCCAACCGATCCTCCTGTAAGTATGGAAGAACTTTCGCGTTATCTGAGAAAAGATGACGTAATGTGCCATATGTACCATGGGGAAGGCCACACGATTCTGGAAAAAGGAAAAATTTCAGAGGAACTCTGGAAATCAAGAGAACGGGGGGTCATTTATGATGTGTCTCAGGGAAAAGGAAATTTTTCCATAAAGCTGGCGGGAGAAGCAATTCGACAGGGATTTTTGCCAGATACGATCAGCACAGATCTCAATATTGAAAACTGGAATGATCCGTGGGACTTCAGCCTCCTGATGACAATGTCAAAGCTCATGGCGCTTGGCATGAGTTTTGAACAGGGAATATACACAACGACTGCAGCCGCGGCAAAGATGTTTGGGGAGCCTGGAAAACTTGGCATTTTAAAAGAAGAGACACCGGCAGATATTACCATTTTACAGATAGCAGATCAGAAAATAGTATTTCGCGACAAGTATGATGACACAGTAGAGGGGCATCAGATTTTAAAACCTATGGCAACGATCATTGATGGAAATTTAAGATATTGCTCCAGTGATATGTTAACAGAACGATAAAATTATAAAAAGGAGAAGGGCTATGAGAAATGTAAAGGTATTTGCACTGATGGGAGTTATTGCAGTGACTGCAGCGGGATGCGGGCAAAAGCAGGAAGCGGCGCCAAAGAATGATACGTCTGTTGCGGCAGAAACTTCTCAGATGGCAGAAACAGGGCAGGAAACAAAAGAAGAGGAGACAGAGAAACCGCAGTGGGAGCCGCAATCAGCAATTTCAGTTGTGCTTCCGGCGTCACCGGGAGGAACCGTGGACCTGTCTGCAAGATTATGGGCACAGTACGTAAAAGAAGTGTGCGGATGGAATGCAGTTGTTGTGAACTCAGCAGGCGCTTCCGGGTCTGTTGCAGCAAATACCGTGTTAAGTTCTGATGCAGACGGGCTGACGGTACTGTATGGACATAATCTGGTAAATGTAGCGAATGTAGCAGGTGTGACAGATTATAACTATGAAGCATTTACCCTGGGACCGAATTTTTCAGAGGAACCGGCGCAGCAGCTGTATACAAATGCAGAGGCTTATCCGGATTTAGAGTCCTTCATTGCGGATGCAAAAGCAAATCCGGGCAAATTGCAGGCATGCACTGAGGTGGGAGCTTATACCTATTATGAATTGCTTGCGTTTGAGAAAGCAGCAGGAATTGATCTTGACTTTGTTGATGTGGGGTCAACATCGGAGAAAATGGCGGCGCTGTTAGGAAAACAGGTGGTATTAAGCCCGTCATCCTATGGTGTGGCGAAAGATTATCTGGAAGCTGGCCAGTTTAGCTGCATTGGTTTTCCGGGACCAGAAGAAACAGAAGTATTGCCGGGAATTAAAACTTTTAAAGAGCAGGGGATTGATGTAGAGTTTGCTCCGCAGGATTTTTCCTTCTATTTTCCAAAAGATACTCCGGAAGAAGTAGTAAAAGCATATGAATGGGCAACGCAGGAGATTTTGAAAAATGAGGATTGTCTGAAGTCTTTAAATGAACTGGGACAGGTTCCAAAGTTTATGACAGCAGAAGAAGCAGAACAAAATGAAGCAAAATTATATGCGCAGTTTAGAGAATTACAGGATTCGTTAGATAAATAGGATAAAAACTGAAATTGCAAAAAGATCCATGACTGATCGTAAAGATGAGCTATGGATCTTTTTTGCAATTTTTATAAAACTCTTGCAGCAGTATCACAAACATGATATGTTATAGACAAAGCAGAAATATTCTTTTAAACCGCATTGGTC